>Ga0209630_10000078_pt1 | contig 109645 bp, 58 predicted proteins | sample COG_01_FD_184745 | JGI IMG/M metagenome (GOLD analysis project Ga0209630, IMG submission 184745) | Pelagic Microbial community sample from North Sea - COGITO 998_met_01 (SPAdes) (version 2) | ecosystem: Environmental > Aquatic > Marine > Neritic zone/Coastal water | place: Helgoland, sampling...
TTCTGCTTCTTCCCTTCCCTCTTCTCCGTCTCTTGCTCTTTTTGCATCTTCTTCGCCGCTAATCCCACGTCCACGCCTTCGCTCGTCTTCTTCGATTTTTCGCGTTTGATGAGTTTCTCGACGAAAGCTTTTTCTTGCGCTTTCGTGTTTTTGTCGTCCGTGTTGCTCGCGAACGATCGTCGTTTGCCTCTGGCTTTAATCTTTTCGTCGCCGGGAATTGGCGCGTTAAACTTCCCGACGCTAGCCGTCGACGTTGCCACTTTATATTGCACGTCTTTGACCAACTGTTTACTCTTTAAACTCTTCGCGCCTACGCCTCCTCCGTTGTCGCCGCCTTTTTTACCGCCGCCGCCGCTACTATTATTATTACTCCCCGCACCAATCGCTAACCTCAACGTCGCCGGCAACGCCGCCGCGCCTTTCTCTTTCACCTGCTCCCCTAAATTCCGCCTCCTCTGCATCTCGTTCTTCTCCACCCTCGCTTTCTTATCTTTCCTCTCCTTCAAAAACGGATCCTCCGTCTGGCCCGCTCGGCTCGAAAGTTTCGCCTCGACGATGGCAATCTTCGTCGAATCCTTCGCCCGATCGTACCCGTGCCTCCTCTTCCACTCGTCTTGCTGCTCGTCGAATACCATTTTACTTCTTTTCCTCTTCTTAATCCCTTTCTCCTCCGCGAATTGCTCCCACTTCGTCTTCGGCTTTTCCATGGAAGGCAAAGGCAAACTCCGAGGAAATTTCGTCTCCCCGGGTGGCAAAAGCGCAAACCTTCCGTTCACGTCCGATTCCGACGGCAACGCGAACAAATCGCTCACCAATCGTTGCAACACGTCTCTCGCGTGCGCTTTGATGTTTTCGTCTCTCTCTTCTCGAGTCAAAGATCCAAGCGCGAGGCTGAATTTCTCTCGCTCTAAAACGCTCGTTTCAGAGACCAAAAGATTCCCCACGTCCACATCTACCGCGCCGGTGTACGCCTCGGTCGCTTCCAGCGTCGTTTCGATCCGCAACCTGTCGTTGTTGTTGTGACTCTCGTTGTTGTTCTCGTCATCACTCATCGTTTATTCGTCGTGTTAAAATGAATCTTCTGTCAAAGTAAAGCGCGTTACGCTCTTCTCTCAAACGACAGAGAGAAAAGTAATGACGAGAAAAGCCGCCGCCAAAAACAGCAGACGTTTTGGGAGAGAAAAAGGCGAGCGTTTTGGTCGAATGTGTCCTCATTATTTATAGAGCACAACTCTTCGTAATCTGAGCGAGAGATAAGTCTCTATATATCTATATCGTTCTCAGCAGAGGTACGCGTTATTCTCTCTCTCCTTTCTTTTAACTCGTTCGCGCGTTTGTCTCTCGTTCATTCATTCATTCGCCAAAACACAAATGCATTTTTCCCTCGTACTTTGGCGGGTGCGTCATTAGAGTCTCTGTCTTGCCTTTATAATTCCATGGCTTTGACAGCGCTAACCGCCGCCTAGATGTAAAAGAACGATGTCGCCTCTAAGCGCTTCCGTTGGGAGTATTCTTACATTCGCTCCCGTTGTCGCCCGGTCTTCGTTGGACATTTTTATATATATCTCGTTTTGTTGGTGTTTGTTGGAGATGGGTGGAAGAGAGAGAAAGAGAGAAAAATACGCCTATGAGGAAGCACACTTGTCCGTACCATCTGACGTAATACTCTGATTATCAAAACTTGTGAATCTCGTTAATCCGAGGCGTTTACGTGTTTCTTCTTCTCTCCTTCTTGGTTCGATGTCGATTTTGAGATGATTTTATGCGTTTATATAGATACTGACATCTTGTTCTTGTTCTTCTTTTCGCTCGTCGCAGGAGGTACGAGACTCTCTTTTGCGAGAGATTGGTGCAGAACAACAACGACGATTCGATGATGCAAACGCACGCACACGACGCAACACAAATACACGAAAGATGATGATTTCCAAAAATATATCTTAGGACACCTTCGGAGCGCAAGCTATGAGAAGAACATTTGAAACCTGATTTCATGTAGTATGCGCGCGGAATGTATGCATTCGTCGTCGTTGCGCGAATTTGTGTGGAAGAAGAAAAATGGAAGTCGATGAAAGATAATCTCAAGGCATAGTTCACTTGATTGCGGACTTGTTCAGGGTCTATAAGCATGAAACTAAAAATCTCGAGAATGGAGACTTCTTTCTTTGTTGTTGTTGTTGTTGTTGTTCTTGTTGTCCACCTATTTCATCGTTTTTGTTTTTGGGCGCTTCACTTTACTCGAGTTTGACCGCATTCGTGCAAATGATTCAAACCTGAGCCATTCCGCGTCCATAAAGTGACCCTTAAGTAAAGCGGTTTATTCGTTTGTCAGTAACGTCTCATCCCTAGAGCTTCTGGTACATTCGTTTTTGTTTTCGTTTTTGGTTTTGGCCGCGCGCGCTCGACGGATGAAAATAACGTGTATATAATACGCGTTTACATATATGCGGGTGACGAAAAACCTTTTATGAACAATCCTACTCTGAGTGCCTTGTACGCTGAGGATTACATACCTGATGCGAACTGACGCATATATGAAACGAACGTGTTATAGCATTGCACACACGGCGTGGCTTGATTGTTTGATTGATGATGATGATGGTGATGATGCGTTGAACGCAATCGATGAGATATCCGTGAAGAATAAACTATACAGAACTCAAAAACTTTTCCGAACACCCAATGTGGACGAATATACGACCATACTCTCTGAGATATCAATGGATTGCGTTCGAAGCAGTAGCAGCCTTTCATCATCGCGCAACAGAAAACAGTCATTTGCCTTTGTGGCTTTCGTTCTGCTTCATCGTCATACTGACGCGTATTTTATTATTTCTTTTAAACAGGAGAGACGATGATGCACCGAGCGTTTCGCACGACGCTACATACCTCGTTGGCAGCGTGCGCTGCTCTCGCTGCCTCGGCGACGTTAGCCTCGAGCGAAGGCGTGGCGATCGGAAACAAGAACATACCAAGTATAATGAAAGAAAACGAGGATAACGGTAAAAATAATAGTACGAGATCAACAAAATGGGATCAGAACTGGGATCGCATGCATTCGAGCGCGCAAACTACATCGACGACATCGACGCGAGTCATTCATTTAGTGAGACACGGACAATTCAATCAAAAAGGCAAAGACGATACGAAACACACGTTGACCGATTTAGGGAAGAAACAAGCCTCGTTAGCCGGTAAACGCCTTCGGGATATCATTCCCAAAGGCACGACGCCTAAACGAATAGTTTCCTCGACGATGACTCGAGCAGAAGAAACCGCACAAATCATACGCGATGAATTCTTTAAAGAGATTGAAACGATAGAAAAATCCGATTTGTTACGAGAAGGCGGACCTATTCGTCCTGAACCAGACACTTGGACGCCCTATGGTGGACCATCGGAAGCGGAGTACTTTCGAGATGGCGCGCGCATTGAAGCCGGCTTTCGGTGGCTCTTCCATCGCCCGAAAACAAACGAGAAGAACGTTTCGAAAGACGTGAACAAGTCAACAGCACGAGAGAGAAAAAGCGAAACGAAAGAAAAGAACGAAGTAGATGACGACAAAGGAGCGGCTTCGCTAAAAAAAGTGGTTAATAAGCCCCCCGCCGCGCAAGAAGAAACAACGCACGAAATCGTCGTGTGTCACGGGAACGTCATTCGATACTCTCTCCTTCGATTGCTTCAGCTCCCCCCAGAAGCTTGGCTCCGGTTTAGTTTATACAACGGGTCCATAACGAGAGTTGAAATTCGTAGCGACGGTTTGTGTAGCGTGAGATGCGTCTCCGACGCTGGATTTATGCATCCGGAGGAGATTTCATTCAATTAATTTATTAGCGAGGTACCGGTAGCAGTTGAAAAGTAACCACAAACGACACTCTTTAACGCGCTAGTAAGTACGTGATACTTACGATTCTATAACACTATTTATTCTTCGTTCCCGAGTAAACGACGACGAAATAAACGTTAAAAATGTTCGCGCAGCACTGTCCCCATCAGCTTCGCGTGACTTCTTCCTCTTCCGCGACGTGTTCTTCCTCGCATCGTTCGAAAAATCAATCGAAACGAAGATACGCCGCTTGCGCGTCATCACCATCAGAAGGAAAAGAAGGAGAACAAGATGATGCGATTCCGGCGAACTGCACTCGAGTTTCCGTGGAAGTAAAAAAACCCCTAGGATTAATCCTCGAAGAAGACGGTTTAGGTGGCATCGTCGTCGTCGAAGTCGTTTCCGAAGGAAACTCTGCCAAGACGAAATTGATTCGGAAAGGAGATAAAATCTTGGCCATATCGGCGCAAATCAAAACGCGAACGCAAGATTACGGCGGCGTTTCCGTGGGGTCTGGCGAAGAGATGATTCGTTTGCAAGTTCAAGGGGAAAAGTTTGATACGATCATGGCGGCGATATCTTCGTACCCTTCTCAGAAAACGATGAAGATTGATGTGCTTAAATGCCAGGAGTAAAAATAGTATAAAGCGCACGTATAGAGAGGAAGTGGAAGAGATACGCGTTGATTTTAGTCTAGGTACCTGTAGTCTTTGTTGTTATTAGTTATAAAGTACGATACTTTTACGGTGGTTGTCCCCACCCCGTGGGTGTTTTCGTGGTGTACGCTCCTCCTGGTTCGACATTCTCTGGCGTGTGAATGGCGTGTTCAAAACCTGGTGGTAGACTCGCGGTAGGACGGTGTGGCGGCGTCGATTCCTCATTGAGTAAGTCGTCTAACCACGGGCTTTCTTCGAACGCTTCGTTGTTTCTCGTTTGTTGGGCTTCATTGCTCCCGAATCCATTATTATTGGTATGCGAGGAGACTGATGAAGTGTCGTCGGCGGATGGAATAGAGGGTATGTGTAGACCCCATACCGACGGTTGTTGTGGTTGTGGTTGTGGCTTTTGTTGCCTTTGTTGTAAATTTACCATCGTGTCTTGCATTTTAAGCAATCGCTCGTTGTTGCGTTTTACTTTTTCATTCTCTTTGAGCAACATAAAGTTCTCGCTCTTCAAATGGTTGTTTTCCAGTTCCAAGACGTTTTTCTCTCGGTTCAAGATTTCAATTTCTTCCCTCAACTCCGCTATGGTATAATCGTCGCTTGATGGTTGCGCGTTTGAAACCTTGTGATTATTTTTACGAGGAGAACGTGGAGATACGGTACCGCCGCGTTGGGTACCGCGAATTTGTTGTTGCTGGACCTGCTCCTCTGGCGTTGGTTGTCGAGGTTCCTGCTCCGCAATGCCGCGTTGGGTACCGCGAATTTGTTGTTGTTGGACCTGCTCCTCTGGCGTTGGTTGTCGAGGTTCCTGCTCCGAAATGGAGGAGGACATAGGGGGGTAATTCCCTCGGGGTTGATCGCTCACAAAATGCGTTTCAATAATGCTCTTAATTTGTTGTTGCGATTGTTGTTGCACTTGCATCAGCTGCTGTTGTTTTTGCCTCTTCTCAATCAATTTTCTTTCATCCTTTTCGTACTTTTCGTAATCCTGCCTCCATGCTGCTAATGCTCCACCGCTGGCGAAGATTTCATACTTTCCGTACAAGTCCTTCACGCGCGCATCACTGAGAGTTAGCACGTACTCATTAAGAGTTTTCCAATCGTGTCTGTTCGGGTCTTGCGTTCTCTTCATTTGTTCTCTTAGAGTGGTACTCTCTTCGAGAAAGTCCTTAAAACTCCCACGCTTATATTTTAACTTTTGACTTTCTTTCACCATATACACGAGAGCATCTTTATCGTGGGCGTTAAATTTATAGATTTGCGCCAAACTCCTAGTCTTGGTAGTGTTGCTGGTTTTGTTACTCGATGCTTCTTTTGCGAGAGTAGGTTTTGTGGTTGTCGTCTTCGTCGGAGCTTTTATTTCTTGGACAGGTGGTGAAGGCTTTCTTTGGGTCGCAGCACCCTCCGATATGGAGAGGGAAGGCGATTGTCTTTCCGCACGCGCAGGGCGATGTTTTGAAGCAGAAGCAGCACTCCCTGGCCACAACAACTCTTCGATTCTTTTTCTATCCTCATCCGTCGGAACTCGGATTTCTGGTTGAGCTCGCACCGGCCCTGCGTTCTTCTCAGCCATGACGAGTAGCATTTTCTTGACAATTTTCTCCGCGTACTTCTCGATCTTATCGGTGGGAAACTTATTCTGAATTAAGAACTCCTTGCCAGCTTCTCCCAAATTTTCACCGCTCGCGGGAGAGTACCGAAACTCGTGCGGCTCTTTCGTTGTCGGATGCTGTATCCTGAACTTGTAAGCTGTCTCCTCCCCCTCTTCGCCGCCACCGCCGTTTTTCTTCTTCCACTCCTTCTTAAGCTCCCTGAAATACTCCACTTTCGCTTTGCAAATCTCTCGTCTCTCCCCCTCGGTCAATTCGTGCTCCTTTTCCGTCAACGGACCATCTTTTCTCCTCCAATTTTTACTCCGCTTCACCACCGGCGCCAAGCGCACGGACGTCATCGTCTGATCGTCCTTGTCGTACACGTCCGCTTTATACGCGCCGCCAGATATCGAGTTTGGATATTCTTGCCAGTACACTTTAAACACGTCCATGTGTTTCAAAATATTATACGCGGTACTGCCGTTCGAAGAAGCGCCCGATGATGATTTCACCGACTCATGCGCTCCGACAACCCAGTCCTCTTTCTCCTCTTCAACTCTAAAATTGCCACCACCACCACCATCACCGGTGCTCTCATTCAACGCCTGAAAGACATTTCCGGTGTTCGAAGCACCCACTTCCCCCATGAATCGTTCTTTCGCTTGGTCGATCGTTTGATCCATCTGCGATCGATCTTCCACGTACGGTTCCGATGTTTCTTCTTGCAAAGATTTCTCCATCGCTTCTTTCAATTGCGCTTGGAATCGCCGCTCTTCTTCTTCTTCTTCTTTTTTGCTGCTCTTTCTCCCGCGATCGAAAAACCCGCGCTCCATGATCCCAGACATATTCTCTGAACGCAGAAAAGAGAGAGAGTCTCGGAGAGAAAGTGTGTGCGCGCGAGCGCCGGGTCAAAACGCTTCCTTTTTGGTGAATTTAGGTGATGGAGGAGATCAAACAAAAAAGTGAGGAAAGCTTTCTGAAAATTTACATATTACAGTATGCGCATTGTTATTACAAAGATCTTCTTCCTCTTCTTCTTCTTCTGGACTTCTTCTTTGCACACGAACGACGACTAGTCCGACGGCGGCGGCGACGGCGGTGGCGGTGGCGGCGACGGCAACGGGGGACTGATCGGCGTCGCCTCCGGCGACGGCGGAATCCCGTAGTATTCTTGCCAAGTCAACACGTCGTCTCGGCAAGAACCCATCATTTCCGACGGCATGCACGCGAAGCCGTCTACGACGCTATTCGTGTCTAATCCTCCAGATTTCATCGGGCTACCCACGCACAGAAGGAGAAATGGGAGCACGAATATGAATCCGAGGAGGATGGCGAAGCCGCTTTGGGCGCTTTTGACTTGTTCGGAGGTCAACGACGGTCGTTCTGGACTGTAATAAATCCCCGCGGTAGCCGCGCCGAAGAGGAAGGCGAATAATTGCGTCAGGTTATCGGTAAATGGCGAGTAACCGAATAAGATGACGATGATGAATATCGCGAAACCAAAGCAGTGTATGAAGGATAACTCCTTCGTTTTCCAGTAATCCGCGTAGCACAGCGGAAGGATGGCGGCGATGGAGGATAACCCGCCCGTGGTGACGTGGTCGTTCAAGAAGTACGTGGACGCTAGAATACCCACGAACGGGCCGCAAAATAGCGGTATAGCGATGTACCCACCAATATTTCTCTCGATAGGAGCCGCTATGAATAGGAGGGCGAGTAAGGTGATCACGAACGTCACTACGTTCCCGACCGCGAAGATGGACGTAAACAAGCGCCAAATTTCAGTCTTCTCCGTGACTAACCAACCTAGATTTCCGGCTATGCACGATGATTTGGCCATTTCAAACTTCGACGGCCCCATGAAGGCGTTGCCGTCGGTTGACCACGACGCTGAGTTGCAAAACACAATCTGAACGCCGTACATCATCGAGAGTAACACGGCAAAGAGGAATACCCATCGAACGTGTTGCTGGTTTCGCATGACGGGAAGTAATCTCAGACTCACTCGGTACGCCACGGCGGTTTCGACCGCGTCGCCGTCTCGCCTTATCTCGATCCAGTTTTGGTGCGTTTGCGGGTTTCTGAATCCAAAATTGTTACGTTCGTGGAACGCCGCTTCGTCTCGAGAAGGCGCGACCGGGTAGAACCACGAGTCGCCTCTTCGAATGGGCGGACCAGTCTGTATCGATCGGTACGTCGACGGTAATTCCGGAGGGATCTCCTCGTTATGCATCCAGTAGCTTCCGTTTTGTTGTTGCTGGTTGTTATTATCGCTGCTGCTTCCATTATTGTTGTTGCTGTTCGTGTTACTATCGTTGCTATCATTATTCCGCGACGGGTTCCTTCTCCCGTCGATTGCGTCAAAAACGCGTCGTTGCGTTTGATTTACAAAGTGTTGAGTCCTGGTAATTTCCCTGTTCACGTTCGCGATAAAGGTCGGCACCGCGCTCGACAGGCTCATCATCCGGCGAACAATAGTCGATCTCCTCGACGTAGAGGCACTGGCATTCGAATCGTTAAGAGTATCTCCGCGACGACCGATAACCGGCGGCGCCGTGGGATTCGATTCGATATCTCTCAACTCCGCCGCGCTCACCAGTCGCATCTCGGTCATCCCAACCACCGGCGACCCTTTCAAACCTCTCACGTCTCCAGACTCGTTCAGAATCTCCGGACACGTCCTCCTCGCCCACTCTTGTATGGCGCTTCTCAGAGCGAAATTCGGCGCCATCCTCACGATGGACTCGTTCGCTTCCGCGAGCGGTTGCCCCGTCGCCGGGCACGTCCTTCCGCCTCTCTGGATCCAGTCCTCCACGCTCGCTCGCTCGTACGTTTGCCCGGTTCTCACAACCACCGGATCTTTCAACAACTCTAAACTCACCGGGCAGAAAAACGTAGAGCTCGCCCCTAACGTTCGCGCGTAATCGTCGATCTCGTCCTCGTCCACCGCGGGTTGCGACGACGAAGTTCGTGCCTTCGAGGGGGGTTTTGGCTGTTTAAAATCACTCTTCTTCTTAATCTTCTCGTCGTCGTCGTCGTCTTCTTCGTCGTTTTGCGCGCTGTTTCGATGATAGCTCGGATACTGCGCTTCCTCCACCGCTCGTCGTAAGACCGAAAAGTTTTCTTCTCTTTCGTCTCCTTCATCTCGTGCCCCGGCGAACGGGTTGTTATTGGTACGAACTCCCCGTCGTTGCCTTTGCATCTCAATCGCAATCTCTTCGTCGTCGGTCGTATCGCGAGATGACATTCTTCTCCGCGTCGCGATGAAAATGCGCGCTGTTGTACAAAATAGAATATGTATGCGGTAGTTTTTGGTTGTCGATGTGTTATGTGTGTTTGTGCGTTTGCGCGAGAGAGAAAGAGCGTTCGTTTTTGTGGTGCAGATTAGTCTTGTTTCTGATATTTTTCGCACATTTTCATCAATACGAAGATCTCTTTCTCTTTCCTCTAAGATGATGTTACAATAATCTCTTCTCTAGTTTATCACGAAGTTTTCGTGCTTTGCGCGGGGTCTCTATACTTTCTATAAATTCTCTCGATTTCATCGTCGACGTCTTTTCCGAGAGGCGGTTGCGTATACGCTTTCAAATTTTCCTCCAACTGGGGCATGGTCGTCGCGCCGATGATGCTCGAACAGACGAAATCGCGGTCTCGAACGAAACGCAAGGATAAATCGGTCAGCGTTAAGCCGCTTTCCTCGGCTAAGGTTTGGTATTCCGTCAAGCAGTTTTTCAATCGCGGTTCGTTGAATCGAGCCATATATCCGGGGAAGAGCGTGAATCGACTGTTCTTTGGCGGTTCGGATGCTTTTAAATATTTACCGGTTAAGGCGCCGCCGGCTAATGGAGAATACGCTAAGAAGCTGACGTTGTGATTCTTCGGCGAACACGCTTCGTTTAAATCGGTTTCAAACGCGATTCGTTGGAGTAAATTGTACCCGTTTTGTATCGTTTGCATCTTCGGGGACTGTTCTTTCTTATATTTCGCCAACGCTGCAAACTCGCAAACGCCAAACGTCGTTTCATTCGACGTTCCAAAGTATCTCACCTTCCCGCTTTTAATCAGTCTATACATGCATTCAGCTTGTTCTTCGAACGAAACATCGTCCTCGCGTTCGCTCGTTCTTTCGTAAGGAACGCCTCCGAACAGCGAAACGTATCGATCCGGCCAGTGCAGTTGAAGCACGTCGACGTAATCCGTTTGAAGTCGCTCCAACGAACACTCCACGCTTAATTCCATCTGTTTCGCCGTCAATCTGTTCTCCTCCCCGGGAATTCGCCCTCTCAATTGCATTTCGCTCCTCCCGGCAACTTTCGTCATCAATATAATCTCCTCTCGTTTCACGTCTTTCTCCTTCAACCACGAACCGATGTATTCGTCCGTTTTCCCTTGCGTTTTCGCGTCCGCAGGAACGGCGTACATTTCCGCCGTATCTATGGAGTTCACCCCGAACTCTTTGATTGCATAATTGAGTTGTTCGTGCGCGTCTTTTTCCGTGTTTTGTTTCCCGAAGGTCATCGTGCCGAGCGTGACGTCTGCGATGTGGATGTCCGTGTCCCCGATGACTTGATTTCTTTCCAATGAAAATGATGTCTTCGTCGCGCAATATCGCCGTCTCAAAGTCTCCGTTCTTTTCCTTTTACGCGAGAGAGAAACGGGAGAATACCCGCTGATTTTGAAGCTTGCCCGCGCAGAGAGTGCCGTCGACATGTTTATGCGTCCGTGACTCTACGCGTCGTAGGTATTCGATATTTATGCGGGGAAATCCCAAGACGTACTTCATATCTAATGCGCGCGAAACGCGCGCATAAACAGAACATGTCCACCACTGCGACGTCTGCCTCCTTCAACAAGCTCGTCCGCGTGGACTGGTCGTTCGTCCTCACCAGCGCCGTTTCCTCGTCAAAGTCTTTCGGTATGAGTAAAGAGGGAGAGGGAGAAGAGGAAGGCGGCGACGGGGATGACATCCGCTCGAGAGTCAATGTAAGATTGGTGTTCGAAAACGAAGAGGACGATGAAGAACAACAACAACAACAGAAGAGGAAACAAAGAGAAATCAAAATGGAACTCACGTTATCGCAGTTTTACGAATTTAAGAGAGATTTAGAAATCGCCAGGAAGAGTTTAAATGATGCGGAGGGAGAGGTATGATGAGAGGACTGATGAGAGACAGAGAGAAGCTTTACGACGACTCTGCGCTGCGATACCGCGTCGATGATATCAATGCATTTCCGAGAAAAGAATACACGCAGTATGAAACCACGGTTTAATAACGAGGCGAACGACTTTAACGACGGCGAAAAGTTGAATCGTTGCTCTTTCGCTCGCTACACTCGAAGGTGCCAGAAGACGCGAGATAGAATGTGCGTTTCTGTTCAACGCAAAATCGAACGTTCTTCTTTCGACGACGAAGCGACGATGAAAAAGCAGCGGAGAATGAAGAACGACGTAAACGAGGAAGAAGTACGTTAAGAAGGAGTTCGTTAAAATCATGGAGGAAGGATTACGAGGCGCGAAAAACCAACCGTCGCGAGAGGAGGGTAAAGTTCCGAGCGAAAATGGACGTCTCGAAAGAGCGCAAAGATTGCTTGTTCTTAGGATCAACGAACGCGTTTGTACCGCCGAAAGGAACTTGAAGCGAGATGATCGCCAACATCGAGAACACAACAAAATCGGTGTCTGGTGAGAAAGAAAAAGAGGCAAAACAGACGAGCAAGAATAAGGAGAGCGCAGAAAAGCGAATTGATAGATTTTCAGAGCTGTATGCGTCGTACTCGCGTAAACACATGGAGTATTTGTAAGAAGTTTTCTCTCCTTTTCATCACAAAAGACGGACCTTTTCCTCGTTACGTTTTTACGCTTTACACTGCTCCTGTTGTACTCCTCGAAAGACTTTTGTAACAGAAGAAGACGAAGACGAAGTCGTAGCAGAAGGAGAGCGCGTCAGAGTCTCTTCTCTGTTCGTTTTCTCTCTAAAAACACTTTTGCCTTCTTTGCGTTCGTGAAAAGCGAAGCGCACTTTGGTGTCAAAGCGGCGGCGGCGCAAAAGACAATTTCCAATTTCATCCGAGAGAGAGAGAGAGAGAGAAAATGTCGGCGGCGGCGGAGAGGAAAACGATATCAACGAACACTAATTCGTCGCTCGTGTCCGCGCATTTCGCCTTGGACGACCCGATGCGCGTTCTGTACGACAAGCACAGTCGCTCGCAACAACCGGAAAGCAAGAGAGTTATTTCCGCCTTACTGGCGATATGTGCGGTGATTACCGAGAAGAACATGCAGCCGTCTCCGGTGAGCGTGTACGCGGCAACGATGGCGTCGTTGACGAGCGTCGTCGATGATGATGATTCTTCGAATGCTGGTGGCGAATCTGCGGTACACTCGGGCGAAGGCGAGAGGCAAACGGTGCACGCGATGTTGACGATACTGGCGGTCGCGTTGGAACATTGCAGTCCCGCGGCGATTAAGAGTAAACTGATGGAAACTGTCGACGTGTTGGTGAAAGTTGGGAGGGATAACCAGGAGCACTCCGCGGCGCTGAGGGCGGTGATTAAATGTCTCGGGTTCGCGTTGAGAGCGACGGCGACGGCGAAAATCGGGAAGGAAGAGTGGGAGAAGATGTTTGGGAAACAAGGAGGAGGAGGAGGAGAAGGAAAAGAAGGAAACGAGAACAGTAACAGCAACAATCAGTTAGGGAAAGCTTTTTCTGCGCTGTGTCACTTTTGTGTGGACTCGAGGCCGAAAGTGAGAAAATCGGCGCACGAAGCGGTGCAGGAAGTGCTCTCCGCGACGAAAGGCGCCAGAGTCGGAAAGGTATTTTTTCAAAAGACGTTTGGCGCGTTCGCAGTGCAAAAACTGAAAGCGCCCAGGGATGCGGCGGAGAAAGCGGCAAACATGAAAGGCGCGAAAGGCGCGAAGAAAGAGAAGGATGTCGCGATTGCCACCGCAACGGAGGCTTTACACGTTTTAGGGGCTCTGAAAGGCTCGTTGGCGAGCGTAGAGGAGCCGACGGCTTCGAAGATTGTCGATGCGACGATTGAGATTACGTCGTTGGGTGAACCGTTGCTGGAGACGCATGCGACGGAAACGTTGTTGGCGTTGTCGATGTCTCCGAACCCAGGGTGCGACGCGAAGACATTTATGAAAATTCTCGAACCCGTGGCGAGATTGGCGAGAGAAGCGTCGCATACGCAACCGACAAAATGCGTCACGTTAGCGCGGTTAATCGCAAACATTGCCACCCAAATGTATAGAAAAGATCCCGAGGAAGCGGGAAAAGCGTTACCGTTTACGTTTGAAAGTTTGTTGAAGTTATTAAATGCGCCTCACGAAGGCGTCGCGATTGAGACGTGCGAAGCGATGAAGACGTTGATTCGAGAAACCGTTGATAGCGAAATGGCGAGAGAAGGCGTGAAATACGTCGCGACGTTACGAGTGCAACAAAAAACGAGTAAAAAGAATAGCAGCTTAAAACCGCCTCCGATGATAGGCGTCGCAAAATCGATAGAGTCTGCGTTAGGCATGCGTTACCGAGCGGCTTGGCCTTTTACCATACCGGTCGCCACGCAGTGTTTCCAAAGACTCGGCATTGCCGGCGGAGCTTTATTGAGTGGTTCCTTAGCCGCGCTCGGAGAAATGGGCGCGAATGCCGACGGGTTACGGTGTAAAAGTCAAATAGAAACGTGCATTTCTACCGCGGCGGAATATATCGGCGCCGAAGCGTTGCTCGAACAACTCCCGTTACGATTGGAAGAGTCCATCGATAAATCTTTAGAACGAAGAGGCGACGACGACGACGTCCAAGACGAAGAAGATATGGACATCGACGACGAATCCGATGGTTCTCGACTATGGCTCGTGCCTTTGTTGCGTCGATCTCTTACTGGCGCGAGAATGTCTTTCTTCGGCGAGTTTGTGTTACCAGAAGCGCGTCGATTAGGAGGACGAGCCGCCAAGGCGCAAAGCGAAAACAGACTCTTCGAAGCGCAAAGGTGTCGCGCTGCAGAATTAGCGTTATGGTCACTCTTACCAGGCTTTGCTAATTTTCCCATCGACGCTGGAGAGAGTTTTCCGACGTTTGCGAAAGATTTAGGTCACGCGTTGAGCGCGAGAGATGATTTACGAGCGCCAATTTGTGAATGTTTGAGAAGATTGTGTCGACAAGCACTGGCAGCCACTGGTGGGGACGATAATAACGACGACAACGACGACGACATAAATTCCGATTTGAATGTATCCGATCTCGACACGGAGAAAGAGGATAACGAGAGCGAAGGGGAAGATGGTAAAGAAAAAGTCCCAGCTCATTTTACCGTGCACATCGCCGAGGCGCAGTTGGAAACAATCTCGAAATTTTCTAAGAATTACATGCCAATTCTGTTCAATTTATTCGTGACTTCGGAACCGCACGCGCGAGGAGAGATTTCATCCACCATCGGTGGGTTCGCGAAAATTGCAAGTAAGGAAACCGTAAACACGTTCTTTAAGCAAGTGTTGAAAAAGTTGGTCGAAGCGGCTTCGTCCTCGTTGATTGAGGAGAAGGAGGAGGAGGAGGAAGGAGAAGGTGCTCACAAAAAGAAGAAAAAGAAAACGACCTCAAAATCGTCCTCGAAAGAAGAAGAGGAGGCAAGAGTGTTGAAAAAGTGCAGTTTCATCGATCTCGCGCACGCTTTAGTACCTGGATTAGATATGGACGCGTTAGATGCGGCGTTCAAAATCGCCTCCTCTGCGGCAAACGAGAAAGAAGCGGCGAGTCAAAAGCGAGCGTATAAACTGCTCTCGGCAATTTGTGCGGCAAAAAAAGGCGCCTGGCTGGCAAAGATGAGCAAAGACGTGGAAATGTGCTTGATGGACGCCGGTGACACGTGCGCGACGGCGGCGAGACGACGCCGGTTAGAGGTTATCGGGTTCGTACTGCCGCACTTACAAAGCCACGCCGGAAACGGAAACGACGAAGACGATGAAGATGATAACGACGACGCCATGAAGACTTTACTCGCAGAACTCATCCTCGCGACGAAAGAGCAAAACGCAAAGACGCGTTTGTTGGCGTATCAACTTTTAGTTGACATTCCAAGACGCATGGAAAAGGAAGCGAGCGAACGACAAGGCGCTATCGCGGATGGACAAGTTGGTAACCGCGCCGGCGTCGCCGCGTGGCTCGCGCAAAGCGACGAGGGGGATAAAGGCAAGAAGAAAAAGAACAAAAATAAAAACGGAAGCAAAGACGACATGTCAGACGACGACGATTCAGACGACGACGACGACGACCGCGATGTGATTCTCAGCGACGACGACAATGATGACGAAGATGATAAGGACAACAACGATAACGACAACATGGCGATTGAAAACTTGGAGCCGGTGCCAGATCTTATCGACGAAAGTTCTCTCGCCATTCGAGGATTCTTTCTCACCGTGCTCGCCGGTGTCGTCGGCGCGACGCCACAAATGCAATCTGCCTCAGTCGTCGCCTTGGCGCGTTTGCTTTACGAATTCTCCGCGAAACTTGTTGAAATCGTTCCCGAACTTCTCCCGGCGATTTACAAATTGCTCAAAGGTCGCAACAGAGAAGTCGTGAAAGCCTCGTTAGGTTTTATAAAAGTCGTCGCCGTGCGTTTGCCGCAAAACGAGCTCGCTTCGCACTTACCAGAACTCCTTCCAGCTGTTTTGAAATGGTCCTCGGATTCTAAGAACAGGTTCAAATTGAAAACGAAAGTGATTGTCGAACGATGCGCGAAGCGGTGCGGATGGCGCGCGGTGGAAGACGCCATACCGAAAGAGCACTTAGCTTTGGCGTCACACATGAAAAAAGAGGAAACCAAGATAGAAATGAAGAAGAAAAAGGCTCGAGCGGAAGAAACGGCGAGTCGGGCGAGCGGTAAAACCGGTCGCAAAAGTCGCTGGAACGAGGAGGAAATCTTTGGCGACGAAAACGACGACAACAACAACCAACGTTCCGAGTTTGGTGGATTCGGTCCTAAATCCCACCGCGGGAACAGCGGCGGTTCTGAAGGTGCATTTCGCAACGCGCGCGATGCGCACGCTTCGAGAGCGAGCGCCGGCGCCCGGCTCCCCGTCGGTGCTGAATTCGATTTACTCGACGACTCGAAAATGCGCAAACACCTACTCGCGCAAGGCGCGAAAACCGCGCAATACAGACGAAACGAGTTTGGCGATGCCGACGACGACGGCACAAAATACAGAACCGACAGATCCACCGGTAAACTTAAAATCGTCGAAGAGAACGACCGCAAGCGCGCGCGCGACGACGACGAGGAAGATGAAGACGGCGCCACGCGACGCACATTCGGCACTCGCAAATCCGGCAAAACCAAGCGCACGACGAATACCAACAAGTCCACCAAAACGAACAAAACCACCAAAACTTCCGCCACGCACACCGGCGACCGATACAAAGCCAAAGGAGGTGGCGACGTTCGCAGAAAAGGCGAAAAGTTACAACCGTACGCGTACTGGCCTTTGGACGCGAAGCTGCTCAATCGGCGCAACAGCAAACGCGGCCAGGCCAGAGACACGCTTTCCGGCGTCGTCAAATCGAGCAAAGACAACGGGATCTTTCGAGGGAAAAAAGCCAGGAAAATAGAGTAGCGCAGAGAGAGCACTCATCTGGCAGGTGAGAAAACGACCACCCTGCTTTTGCACAAACACTAAAAGAATTCTTCTTTGTAACATTAACATTAACATTAACATTAACATGAACATCACATTGCGCGTAAAATCGTACCAAAAGCTCTTGCATTTTCCTCATTAGACGTACGAAAAGAAACAGAGAAGAGAGACCGACAAAAGCAGAAAACGCTCGACGCGAGAGGAAAGAAAGAAAGAACACGCATACATGTCGTCCTTTTCTCTGCAGCTTTCTCTTTTTTTTGTCTTCTTCCTGTCGTTCTTCGCTTCGTCGACGTCGTCATCCGCGAACGCCCCGAAACTCTACCGCGGGTACAACTCGAACGCGAATCCTTCTTTACAGTACGAACCTCGATCTGGAATCATCACCAGAGCGCAGAACACGTTCGCCACGACACCTGGCGAAGGGAGGCACCGATTGAACGAAAAGTATGACCCGAACGGCGTGAAAACGCGAGGCGTTTGGGACGAGAAAAGGCAAAGGTTTTCTGCGCGAGACACCACGCCGGGACCGAAGAAGTTTCGAGAGGACGTGGAAAACTTAAAGATTGAGAAGAAACCGAGAGATGTCATCGCGCACCCGCACGTGGAGAAGAAGTTTTGGCCCACAACTTTGAAGAATTCCGTGGTCGCGTCGTTCGGGAGGAGCGAGAGTGGGAAGACGAAACCGGTCGGGAAAGGGACGGCGGCGGCGGCGGCGAGAGCGGGCGTAGGGGAAGACGACGACGGAGAAGGAGAAGAGAGAGAGAGGAGAGAAAGGAGCAATAACAGACTGGCCAGGCCGAAAGAACCGGAAAGAGCGGACGATAGAGCGATGTTAGCGGATCACACGTTCTACGCGGCGACGAATCAACAATCGAACGATCGGTTCGCGAAGATGTTGGCGAGAGCGTTGAACGGAACCAAGTACGTTTTACAGTGTCAAAAATCCGAAGCGAAGAAGAGCGAGATTCCGTCCGCGTGGCAGTTGTTGACGGCGACTATGAGCCGAGCGGACGCGCAGACGCTGTTACCGATATCGCCCGGGCAGTTAAAGAAGAGTATTTTTGGTAAGGTGACCAACGCGAGAGGCGACGGGAGTTCCCGATTGTCCAATCGATTGAACGGGTATCCGAAACCGTTGGATTTCACTCGAGGGTGCGCTGTCGTCGGGAATTCTGGGATTTTGTTAAAACCGCTCGGGCATAATAAGAAACCATTAGGGCCGTTTATCGACGCGCACGGGTTTGTCTTGCGCATGAACATTGCCCCTACCGACGGCGAGTTTACCAAATTGGTCGGGAAAAAGACGTCGGTACGATTGATAAACCATAAATGGGCGCGAGAATTCGACGCGTTCGCGGAGAAACATTCGAACATTTTATCGAGCGATATCGCCTCCTCGAGTTCTCGATCGAGACAAAGTAGCAACGATGCGGCGTACGCGGTTCGAACGCGAGACGTGGAAGTGGCGAAAAAATTCGCCAAAATTGTCGGCGAGAAAAGAGCGCGCGTGTTCAACGCTCGATTCGTCGACATTTCGCGCATCGCGTTGGCGCAAATCCGCGCGTGTAAAGAAATGCGCGACACCGGGAAGATAAAAGTCCACGACACGGCTCCAGCACCTTCGGCCGGTTTCGCTGCCGTCATGGCTTTATCCAAAATCTGCCCTCGATTACGCCTCTTCGGTTTCGACGCCGCTAAAAAATCGAAAGGAAAATCCACCGCCGGTATCGATTACCCGTACCAATATTTCGAAGAATTCGACGCGCAAGGCGTCCTCAACGTCGGCTCTGCCGCGCACGATTTCGATATCGAAGCCGAAGCCTTGACTGGTTTAGAGAGAGAGAGTAACACGAGAATCCAAATCTGCGGCGCGAAAGGCGGGAATACCTGCGACGAGCTCGTTTAATGAAGCGTCGTCGTTCACAAAAGCAGCGCGCGTTACTGTGATTGATGTTTTAGAGTGGTTCATTTTTAGAAGAAGTTGTGTATAATAGAAGCGTTAGAATTTAGAACACGCGTTGCACAAACAACTCGTTAAATAGAAATGCGCAAAAGCGCGTACGCGCGCACCAACGTCCCGTTTTCCTCCAAAATCGATTTTGGTAATGATGCTCAAAGCGTCGAGAATGACTACGACAAAGAGTCGCACCAATTCTTCAATCATCCATCCAACATTTCGGGGAACGCAAAATCGTTTCTGCACGGCATCGGAGACCCGTCGATCCGGTTCGCCACGAAAGAAGAAAAAGTCCGATTCGATCGAAACACTCGACGCGCTCGAAGAGCTTTAGTTGTCTGCGCGCTGTTTTTATTCCTCTTGGCGTTCAGCCGACCGATATACGGGCCGTACATAGACAGATTTGGGGAAGATGGGGATGCGACTTTAATTGAGGTGGTGAAGGACCACTTGACGAAACGCGCCGAGCGCCACGGATTGAAGAACGTGGGAGGAGGACGCGCGTCGTCGAAACGCAACGCGAACAACAGACACAACAACAATAACAACAACGGGAATACTAAAGAGGAGAGCACGTTTCACGCGAGATATAGAAGAATAGAGGAAGAAAGAAGGGCGTTGCTGGAAGAACATAAAGACGGGGTGGAGGACGAGATGGATACCGTGCGAAGGTTGGAGGTTTTGGAGGAGAGAGCGAAGAATTTGCTGCGCGAACACGGGAAGAAGCACGGGAGGAAGCGTACTCACGAGAGCAATAGCAAAGGGATGAGTGGTGGTGGTGGTGGTGCCGAGTAGATGTAGAGTTAATGTTGTTAGGCTTTAAATTTATAAATATTCATGTATGTATCACTTTTAGTTCTGAAGAAGCGGCGAGGCTTGAAAGCCAAATCGTTGTCTTCTATCGGTGACGGCTTGTTCCCACAGCGCACGCATCTGCGCTAAAATTCGATTCGCATCCTCGGAGGATTGAAACGGGCACAAAACGGTTGAGCTACGAAAATCGTTGTGGTTCACAAATGTTATGCTTTTATTTTTGCTTTTCGCTCCTTCTTTTACGACGGTTAACAAGGAAGAGGTGAATCCAAAGTCGGGCGTCGTGACTTTATTTTCTTCGCGGAGAGAATCGCATACGCCGACTTGGACGCAGACAGTCTTTTTGTCCAGAGAAGAAGAGATGTAAATAGAGGCGACTTCGTGCCATCGGAGAAAGCGGGTTGCTGTTGGATCTGTTTCGTAACGCTCGATCCAAACCAAGTGCGTGTCGGTTAGACATACGATGGCATCTGAAACATGCGCGAGGGGATAAAAAAGTTCAAACCGGCCGAACGTAAACTGCGTTCTCTCGTTTACAGCAGTCACCGTGGTGAACGACTTTTTAGTCTTCTTGTTTGCATTTTTCATAGTCTTCCTCTCCTTTCTCGTCCCTTTCTTCTTCATCGTATCTTGGTCAACTTTACTCGCTTGTATTTCTTCGACGTACGCAATCTTTTTTGCGGCAACTCTCAGCAAATCAGCACCTGCTGATTGCTCTTCGTCGTACGTTCGAACGATGCCATCGCCACGCAAAGCGAGAGGTTTTCGAGCTCGAGTAGCTTCCAGAGATCCCGTAGATTTCGAAAGTATACCACCTACCGACATAGCTTGAGAAAGTCCACTGAATGCCGTTTCGACTAAACCGACCGCACCTCCTAACGTTGAAGTCACGAGACCAGTAATACCTTTGATGCCGCCAAGCGCCGCTCCTCGCAAACCTTCTTGGCGAAACCCTTGGACTGGTTTGTAAAACACTCCAGCAACTCCGGATAATGCACCACCGACGAGGTTTACGGTACCATCGACATATGTTTGACCAATGTTCTTAACACCCGCGGAAATTGATGTCGTCGCACCCCTTTCTCGAGAAGCGACAATATTTTTCGACGTATCTCCAGAAAGCTCCGCCAGCTTGTCCTGCGCTCTGCGCAAACCTACCGATACGGTACCTGCGTTATCAACAGACGCCAAAATCCTTCCAGACTGTATCGTAAACTGTTTGATAACGTGCGATTTCATTTTCCTCCTCAAATCAGAGAGTTTGAGCGTTGCATTTGTCGGTAAATTGAAAGGAGCAATCGCAATAGGTAATCGGTCTAATCGTAAAAGATTGAGCGTCGCGCACATAATCATTGGCGCGTTCTTCGGGCGAGATGACGGTGCAGACGTGAGCGTTACGAAGGCTCGTATTCCGTCCGATGAAAACGTTCCGACTGAAATGAGATGGTCAATATTTGCCGATACAGTCTTTTGCTTCTTGGCTTTGAACGTAACTTTTTTCCCACCATCCTTCTTCATCCTAGAATCTTTCGACGAGGACATTTCAGAAGCGTCTCCGCCGTCTTCCGCGAAAAGTCTTTCAATACCGATTTCTTCGACATACTCTTTCAACGCCCACAACAAAGGCTCGTGAATGAGAACATTTAAACCACTCGGTGCCCACACCATTCGAACTTCCGGAAAGCGATTAATATCTCTACTTTCTCTCATTGAAAATGAAGCCGCGAATAAGCAGCCTGACGCCGCATCGTTGAACATTGTGACTGGATACAACGCGTTCTCCAACATGTTATCCAGTTGCGCAGAGACGATGGCAAATTTAGCGTACAGACCTCTTCCATTATTGCATTGGTTCCCAAACGAGGCTTCAATACCGTTTACCGTGAATAGACAAAGTTCTCGCCGTGAATCTACGAGTGATATCTGGATGCCATCAAAGATGGCGCCGATGTGAATTTCTCGGGACGTTTTTGTGATATTCTGAATGCGCTGGAAAGCCTTCAAATCTGCTTCGAAATCGTTCATTCTTCCTTTTCCCTTTCGTTTATTACGATTGGCGAGCCTTGACATGAAGTGTCCCTTAATGATTGCCGCGGCGGCATCAGCATCGTTTACACTAAGAACAGCATCTCTAGATTCTCTGTCTAAAACAGTAGGTTGCTTTGCAAAACGTGGCGATCCATCGCTGTTCCGATCTTGGACATCTGGATCTATTTCTACTTTGAACTCCGTTAATCGAAGAGATATGCACTCTTCTGCGCCAGTTTCAGCACCGTCAAAGAAAATGCAAGACAATCGGTAACAAATCTCATACTTTCCAGATGGATCATCGCATATGAATCCTTCTGCCAAAGTGATACTTCCGAGAGCGCCAAATTCTTCTTCGCCGCCGCCAGAAGAAGAACCCCCACCTGATGTTCTAGAATTTACGATACTGGCGTCGCGAAAATCACCAAGCTCCGGAAGTTCAAAATACGATTCTTCGACGTTTTCATCGTTGCTGCACGAGAGTCGCACGACCCGAACAGATTCCCCAACTTTGGGAAGTAAGGATTCATCCGACGACTTCTGGCTTCTCTTCCCAGTGGGTCCCTCCGAGCGACCATTGAAAAAACGTGGGCCGAGCCAATGTGAAGCACTGCGCGGAGGGACCCTCACACCTTCTCCAAAGTTGGATTCATCATATAACGACGGTGAAGCAGTTCTAGTAACGCTGTTATTTGTGCGCATAGACGTAATATTCCCCAATTTCTTCGGTGTCTTCGTCGACGCCATCGCGGGTGCCGTTTGTTTATCCGCAAAATTGTATCGCTTTTGCACATTCGACTCCCCTCTCAGCAAAATTCTTGAGAAATCTGCCCGCACACGAGTGTGATTTTCAATTCTAATGCCACTCTCTGCAGATCGATCGCTCTTAGCGGCTGAACCTATGATGATTTGCGTGGATCCAGCAATCTGAGCCGTTTGCAGTCTTACACGAATTAGTGACGATGACACTTTAGAATCGCCATCTTTTGTCACAGATCGAGGGACCGCAAGAAGTTGTTCTCCAGATTCTTGCAAAAGATCCATGCGAATCTCTGCAGAGAAGGATTCATATGAGTGTGTGTTTTCGTCCCTAGTTCCAGAAGCATCACGAAATATTAAGCGTGCACGTTCGGGTGAGCTTGACCCAGGTAACACCGGCGCCGCTCCAATCGGAATGGTCATTGCAGAGTTATCGTAATGCATTTTCCGTTCATCCTTAAGGTCGTCATCATTCTTTATGTGCATGGCTAACGGTATGTGTGAGATATTGACCAAAATAATTTCAGGAACGACTGATATTCTAACCGTTCGGCTCATCATTTCGTAAGACCACCAATGCTGACTTTGCGATAGAACAGGATGAAAATGTTCAGCCACGATTTTAATTCTGACTTCACCGTATGATTTCGTCCGCAAAGTAACCAAACATGGAGCTTCACCTGGTTTGACTCCTCTATGCACAATACAATGCACGCGTTTATTTGCATCAACATTTTCGAGCTCGTCTACGTCCTCGGCGAGGAATAAAGTATGCACGTGACTGGAAATTTCAGCAACAAATGCTTTCTGAATATTCTTTAACACTCCATCCACGACTCCCACTGTAGCTCGTACGGCAGCATCTACGTTCAGCTTCTGTTCCGCTCTCAAAGATACGTTAATATTTCCGGGATTCACTTCGAATAACTCGCCGGTTGGTTTTTTGACTATGAATTTTCCTACCGCGGTATCCACCACCTCTTCGATCTTCGAAATTTGTATGAGATTTGTTTCATCTTCTGGTTCAGTGCATAATGATACCGGGAAAGGACAAGCGTTATGAACAATTACATCAGCGCGAATATCGACGAACATTGCGCTGATGTTTGATGGTGAGGATTCCTCTTGGACGTAACCTATCGCGTGTTTCACATTTTTCGCGACATCGTCAGCAATGCTCGACACAGGTCTATTGTCAGTGTCTCTTGAGACGACTTTTCCATCTTTCTTCAAAACGCCGGAGTATTTCGACGCAGTTACGAGTAGTTTTGCTTCTAATCTGCGCCCTTGCGCACCTATCTTTTCGCCTACATTTTTCAATACCACACAACCACGGGTGACTCCATCTGCAAATGCTGTAATTGGCATCGGCTCACTCATATTCCATCGTTCGCTTTGCTTTTGAGCACTACTCGCTCTCAAACCGTATGCGCAGCTGATTTCCTGCCTCGGATCAACGCTTTCCGAAATAAATACTTCTTCTCCTGGCTTCATGATGCCATAAACGGAAGCCCTCTTGTCGCAGTAGACGACATACTTTGCCTCGCAAGGGAGCGAGTTCCGCAAGACGAGCGGGACCCGAAGAACAACATGGATATTCCGAGAAAGCGCTCTCTTGTTGTTCTTGTCTCCGCGTTTTTGTCTCTCAAGATATACGAGATAGAATTTATTATCAGCTGTGCATATCACGTCGGGCTCACTATGTTCATCGTTATTGTCTCTTGCAATGACCGACTCCCAGCGTTCGCGGAGCGATTCACACAAAATATCACACGTTTCCATACTCTCTGAGCAAATTTCATCGTTTTCATAATGCGTTACGTTTTGAACTCCTTGTTTCTCTGTACTTACGGGTACAAATCGAATCGCACATTGCTCCGTGTTCTCGAAACCTACTGGAAAGCACACATTTCCACCACTTTGTGATACTTCAATAGACCATGAACTCCCTTTTCCCGCTTTAGTATCCTCCATCGTTGCTCGGCGTTCATTCGTGTTTCTTTTGCGGTTCATATTCGGAGTGAAGAACATATTCGTTTGCGAGTTGTACTCATCTCGCTTTTCTCCGCTTTCTCTCGCACTTGAAGCACCTCCTTCGCTCAAAGAGCTACTAGGAAAGACGTTCGTCTCATCATATTCTTCAATGGGAGCAATTTTGCGTCTCCATCGTCTGCGTCGCGTACTCGCAAATCTCCGCTTCCAATTTTTTGCATTTTTGAACTCATTTGGTGGCCACGATGTCACCCAATAAGCATCGTAGGCCCATCCACCCGTGTTACTCACGGTGGAGTTTCCAGGGGGCCTGTCGATTTCCCAATCACCCATCCAATGGTAACCTTCTGGAAGTAACAAACTTTCACCTTCGGGGAAATGATTTGTGGAGTTTGAACCGTCAATATTGAGCGAATACCGAGCAGTAAAGCATGCGTCAAGAATATCACGCGGCGATTTCCAACCAAATGGTGGAAAATGGCGCTCAGATTCCCACACGTATCGATACATTGGGTCGTTTGGATCATATCCTTCTTCAAAAAAACCATTCAAATCGTTTTTCTCTTCCGAAGCCGAGGTAAGATCTTTTGGACTGCGCAACCCAGGCTTTCGTGCGTTGACTTTGGAATTCCCTGCATTATTCTTTAGTTTAACCAGCGTCAGTGAAAAACGTTCCGAAGTTTCGTTTACAAAAGTTGCCTGAGACATTAATACACCCAACCTCGGATCAACCGTAACTTTGTCTTCTCCAACGTCTTGATCTTTCCGCTCGAAGAAATCTGTACCGCTAGCTTTTATCGCCGCATACGGCCCATTCTTCGAAAAGGCAATAAGTGTATCCTCTGGATCAACCTCCTCGGTTTCTTTGTTCTTCAATGCGCTAATATCATTCGTGGATAGCTTTGATATTTTCAAATTAGGCGAGATATCGGTATGTTTCACCCGCATTCGTCCTGAAAGAAAATTTAACTCGAAGTTCTTCGTCAATGCCTGGAATTTGGTAGCTTCTTTTGTTTGAACTTCTAACGGTTCGCCAGAAGGCGCTCGTTTCGAGGTATGACGAATGGTCCAACCACCGGATGCAACAGAACCGGCATTATATATGGTCGGAACCTGTGCTTTTGAATCGCCTTTGCTAGCGTACGTGTTCTTAGTCCCTTGAGGTTTCCAAATCGCGCCAGGACCAATAGTACTCAACTCTCGCGCAAAATCTTCTCTCACGCAACAAAAGCTCTTTTTCGAGGGTTGCTTTTGCTCCTTCGATTTACCGTTATCTGCCGTAACGACACGCCCTAACGCGACGTAACCTTCTGGAGGAATAGGCGCCCAGAAACTTACTGAACTCTTCTTTTCATCCTTCCAAAGAAGTTCGTATCCAATAGGATGCGCGAACGGTGCTCCAGCACGAGGCATTTTCTTCTTAACGTGATCATCGATCACCATACGTGCAAGATATCCGCCTGTATTTGGTGCACTAAATCCAGGAACAACTATGCATCCAAATGGAATCTCAACGATGCTTTCGTCTTCAGTAGAACCATCTATACTTCTTTCACTAGAGTCTATTTTGGCCACAGGAATCCACGCCGAACATTCATACTTCGCTCCCGTGCCTTTCGACCACCACAAAAGCTTGAACTCGTATGTTTTTGTGATATTGCAGTAATTGTCAGAAAACAATAAATTGTCACTCTTTAGTGTTACTGATACACTTTCCGAGTCTTCAATCAAACGTTCATGTTGGTCTCTATTACGTCGTGAGTCTACGTTATCTTCTTGAGTAAAATTCTTCAATTCTTCAAATTCGTCGTCGTCAAACTCTGCAACCGTTCCTTCATAGCTGCTACTTGCATCTGATCTGTCACTGTCGCTATCGTCGTGATCCCTAAAGGCACTCAACGCAGACGATGACGATAGCATGCGTTTGAATATTATGTTGCATGCTCCTGCATTCTTCGCTGAGTCGATGCGACCATGCCTATTGATGTGTATCGGAACCTTCACACTAATATTGTGGAATATGGATGCTCGGAGCAAAATACGAACCTTCGTGGGAATCCCGTTTTCATCGTGGAGATCAATCCAAACAGGTTTCTCTTCACCAACCAAAAGCGCCAGATTCGATGCGACAAACCCTTCCGCAGAAAAGCGAGCGTTGGCATCCTCTACAAAATCGTGCGTTGAACACGGTCGCTCTAGATCCACTCTCAGGCTAGAATTCTGAAAATCGCGCGATCTCGAAGCCGGATGAGGTACGTCCATAGTAATATAGCCCGATTTAGCGTTGAAGGGGAGAGATACGCGCGATTCATCACCGTTGTTAGCTAATCGCATGCGTACCTTGTTTCTAAAAGAATAATTTTTATTCGAAATGGCCAAAGATCGTAGATGAGTGATGCTTGAGTTTGATTTCAGGACGCATGAAATCCTCGAGTACGTGTCCGGAACACCAGAGGAACGGTTTACATCGTTTCTCATTGATTCCATGGGATCATCGACATCAATGATTTCAACCATCATCTTTGCGGTCAGGGATTCTAGAGGGGGGGCAACTTGGACGTCCGCAGTATTCGTATCCACCACTCTTTGCCTCGCCTGGCTTGTTTCTTTCGCTATACAAAAGTTGACATCAAAGTTGCCATGTGGAGGAACGACTCGAACATCCTCGTCCTTCCCACGTTGCAAACTCTTTCGAGACACTGTATATAACGTACGCCCAGTATCGTTTTTCATACGGATGACTTCATTTTCAACCTCTTGATTAACCGAAGACAAAGTTGCGTGCGTAGTCAAGCCCGTATTAGAGAAGCAGCGAAGAACAGAGTCCCTGGATTTACTGCGTTTTTGCGCATGTTTGATTAACATCCGCTTCTCTTTCCAAGATTCAGAAAGCGCAGAACTTCGATCTGGAAAAAGCTCTTTCGTCGCTACTTCGAGTTCACTCACTACATGAGAAGTAGCTGGAGAAAATCCATCGTTATCGGGGTAGGCAATGGACGATTGGTGATCGAGTTGAATCTCCCCTTCAGCGTCCGTATCAAAATTATCTCTCTTCCTCATGATTTCTTTCTTCGTCTCCAGTGCGATTGAAACCATGTCAAGAGCAAAATCTGTGGTCAAAGTAATACATAATTTTGTAGCTTGTATCGAAGCATAGTTTCCAGTACTGAAGCAACGTTCTCCGTGTTTGATTGGAACAAGATTTGCACCAAATACCCATTGCGGAGATACGAGTGGTTCCCACGCGTACTTGCGCCAATTTAAGTGCGCAGCGCCTAACGATGCATCAATACCAACGGAAGCAACGTCGCCGACTACAACGTTAGTCACGATTTCGGTTCTCATGAGTGATAATGCAAACACTGGAACATTTTGATGCATAATACCAGCGCTCTCTCTGTACGAAGAATCGTCTCCGACGTCCATCGGTGTATCCTCCTTTGCATCTGCATCATTCGCGACAATCCTCTGCGGCGCAGCAACGGTTACGGTTACGAGACCTACCGACGCCGAAATCTTGACAATTGGCTTTGGTTTTTCGTACGCAAAAGAAGTAATCCTGGATCCTTCGTCGGAAAAATCTAAAGATGAGATCGACGGTAGTACAAAAAGCGTGGGACCTTTGTAAATATCATTCGGCATGTCGGCTTTGGATATACAGAAAGTACCAAAACCACCAGGTACACGCCACATGCACATTTCGCTTGTACTAGACTTACCACCATGAATGATAAGAAGTGAAGATTCTTTCGTTAATAACGTGACATCCATAGGTGCTACCGCTCCGCAATGGGTTCTACTCAGACACCGGACCGAATCCAGAGATGGTTTTACATTAGCTGATGAAGTACTCACTAATCCGCAACTGACGTAATCTTCTGATGGAGAAACTGGTCGCCAAAAGGCAGCTTGAAGCTGCTTTTTCGAACTCTGGAAAACCAGTTCGAAATCAATTGGTTTCACACAAACATATTCGAGGTCCTCCACACAACGCGTCATGGATGGATGCGCCACGCCATCGACTACAACATCTCCAAGCGATGCAAAACCAGGCGGAGGCAGCGGTCTGAACCCTGTCAACATCTCCCCAGCGTTCCACACCTTTTCAAATTCTACCGCTGTAACTACGCATAGTTTGATATCCGCGATGTTGCCTTCGTAATCTTCATCTTCTAGAGTTATTGCGTTATCGTGGGCAATTTCTTTCTTTAAGAGACGGCGACGGCGTTTGTTTTCAAGTTTTCGGGCTTGAATGTTCTCCAAGGTTTCAATAGCGAGCCCGAGTGGCGTGCGAATATCAACAAAAGATATAGGTGGGTCTATCAGTGCGTTCGATGCTGATGATTTGCCTGCTGAACTCACCATGTGTATCCCAGTCGGGGAGTCCACAGCCCAAACGTGGACCAGATTGCCACTCCTTGAGTTACCCCAAATATCGCGCTTATGCACAGATTTATCATCATCTACATTCAAAACTTTACTCTGGCCACGACGCTGCGCATTATGTACTTCACTCCTGCGGTCATCAGGTTTATTACTCTCTTCGTCAGACATGGAAAACAATCTTGAAAGTGATCCCGTAGATTCACACAGCAAACTTTCTCTGACGCAACGCACGCAGCTTGGATCTGGCTCTCCGTCTTCTTCATAAGCCGCAATTAAACCAAGCGCCCTGTAACCTTTTCTAGGAACCGGTTGCCAGAGCACCAAATTAGAGCGAGAAGATGCATCAGACTTTTTGGACGGATTTATACGCTTGAATCCACTTGGCGGTGAACAGTAGGTCATCGAGTCGCGAATAGATGTTGCCGATCGTGTAGGCGAATCGGGGCCAAAGTTAGGAACATCTCCCAGTGAGCAGTATCCCATAACTGGCCGCGGACGCCAGAAGGAAAATGATGTGCTCCTTGCGCCCGTCGCTGCAACAGCTAGAGCATTCTCTTGTGGGATTAATTCACCAGTACTGAAGAAATCAGCTGCCGACGCTCCAAAGTCGGCATCGTATCCCGAACCCTCGAATGACGAATAGACAAGTGCAAAATGATTACATGGTAACAACGGCTGCGTTGCTACGATGGAAGAAACGCGTTGCGCCAGTCGAATCACTCGACCTGCTGCGGCTGGGGAAACCTCGACCCCGATGGGCGATATCATGACATCAATGGATGTTTCTCTTCTTGGCGCGGAAGGTTCAAGCGAGTTGTCGCTCCCCTCAGTCTCATTATAGCACTCATCACTGTCTAATGTTGCCGTGATTTTGCAAGGTTCAACTAATGGATTCAACCTCGCACTGTCCGGGAACGAGACACACATGTGCTCAAGTTCAAACGAGCTTTCTACGCTGCTCCCAATAATGTTAATTTTTGAGTGCACGCTGAAAGATGCGCACAACCCTTCATCTGGGTCGCGGGAAGGGAAAACTGCCACATCGATCGAGTGCAACTTCAGAACGCATTTCAAAGCAGATTTCTTTCTCTGTTTATCAACGACTTTTAAAATAGCTTCTTTCTGCACTTCTAAAAGAGCATCGCCTAGTTTATCCTTTCCTTTGAGCCCAATCACTGCCCTAGCTCCTTCGATGCGTTTGTTTGCAGAGATGGAGTAACCCGGCTTATTACGTAATTCTCGGAGCACTGCAACGACGGTTTTAACCCTTCCACGCCAGGAATTCATCAAGTACTTCATCTCTATTTCACTTAAACGAGAATCGCGGAATTCTTCGACGCCTTGCTCTGAAAATGAATCCCCATCCCCATTTCCGAGAGTACGTTGTCTGCGAACTATTTTCTTTTTCTCGAGCATCATCTCTTGACGACTTAAGAACTGAACTGATTCAGGATCAACGAAATATGAACCTCCTGACGCCATGCGAATACACAAGTCAAACGTTTCCTTGTCGGGACACACGATGCGACAATTTTTAATTACTAGTCTATGATTCGGACCAATTATGATGCGAGGCGCGAATTGAAGCTCTCTTTCAGCTAAATGCACAGCTCGATCGCCAGATTTAGAGTTTTTCCCACTGTCGCCCTCTTTCTTCGTTTTATCTTTTTTCGACAGATTGTGTTCCAAGTAAATTGTATCGGAATAATCAAGATTAATGGTTTGTTCGCAACCATCCAGAACATATTCCTGCGCACCACTACTAGAAGTTGGAAAATCCGCTAAGACTCTCCTGGTGCGACTTAATGTCATATTTTCTCTTAATTTGAACACTTTCCTTTCTTCCGTAAACAATATATCTTGTGGGAGTATATTTTCGCCAGCGCCGAGTTTTGGCTGAAATATTCGCGCAGCTTCCAGTAAGGAATCCACGGATGCTATCACTGCTACGCGACCACACTGACAGCTGACCTCAGATATATCGTTTGTTGTGACTTGTTCCAGGCTCAAGAACATAGACTGTAAATACTCATCTTCCTGCTCTTCAACGATTTGAAGTTCCTCAACGCCTTCCGCAGAGGCTTTTACTTCATTCGAAGAGTTCTTGTCTTGCGTGTTCACAACAGCTTCATCACAAAACCCTGCTCGTATCAGATCAATCTTATAGCCCTTAAATCTGCAATCTCTCGCGTATAAACCCTCTATTCCAACTGCCAATTCACTTCGTAATTCATTTCGTGGATTTGACACGTTTGCAAACGAAATGCCTCGAATTCCAGCCTCAACAACCTGTGAGGCTCTTCCCTTCCCGGCAAAGATGCCAAGTTGAATGTGGTCAATTCGCGCCTGGAAACACTGATGTATCAAAAAATCCTTCTTCGGTAGAGGCGGTGCCAATGGATACTTAGCTGGAGTCAGATAGCAGTAAGCAAATGGGGATTGCGTATAGGTCATCGTCGATGTCTGCGTGTATCCTTTGATAACTGAATTCAAAGTTTCCACATCAGAAGCCGAAATCTCAACTGTGAGAACATCATTTGCCGGCAACTGAACATTTATATCCACGCTCGGAGCGTTTGATAATTGTCTTCGAGCATCTAATCGATTCCAGCAAGTTGCTTTTAAAGCCACCGGGGCGTCGGACCTTTTGATGTGTGGACCAGAGGCACGAAGTAATGCAGATGAACGGTTCTTCTTTGCTTTGAGCGTCGAATCCCCTTTACACGCAACCGATAATCCGTGTATAAAGATGTCAAACTTGGCCCAATGCGCTCGATTTGCATCAATCGTGAATGATGTAGAGACATCAATTCCTTTGAACGACTCGCTCGCATTTTTATCAACAACACCGACGCAGAGAGAAAGCGATGGCGCAATCTCATCTCGAACACTACCCGGTAAAACCACGCGAGAACCCATTACATTAGCCGTAATCTTAACTTTCTTCGTCACGAAGCCAGGACGCGGGAAAACGAATGGTGGCAAGTTTGGTAGAAAGTGTGGCGGCGATAAAGTCTTGAAAATTGGCAACAAGCAATTTGCAATGTTAATGATGCAATTTTGATTTGCAAGCACTCGAAGAGGAGCAACTTTTGCCTCGAGTTCAATATCGATGTCATCCTCATGCTCATGAGGCAGCCATGTTTGACGGCGTATCCACAGAAACGGAATGTTACGAATTTTCTTACGCGCTGATTTCTCCTCCTCCAAGAAAAATGTCAAGAAGTCGCTTGCAGCGTTGTCCTTCGCGATCAGATCGCGATTAGCGTGACCAACAGGTAATGTGGGGTCAGATAGCGTCAAATTATCGCACGAAATTTCCAAATCTTTCGTGCCTTGTTTGCCTCCGCCCCATCCTTGCTTACCAACTGGTTTAGCGCGAATATACAGACGAGAATGGAAATTAGACACCGTCGCCTCTAATATTGGTTGTCGTCGAGTATCAGCAGCCAATACCGATTTCTTCGGATCGTCGTAAAGTTTAGCGACCAACGAATCACCATGAAATGTGAAATTGAGCTTAATCTTGTGTGCGAGTTTACTCGCATCCATGATCTTCACTTTTTGCAGCTTTTGTCTCATACTTTCCCATTCTTCACGGGAAGGTGCAAAGACGGAGTCGTCATATCTCGAGGGCCACCCCTTTCCAAATGACACAGGGCTTTTAAAAAGGAACCGGAAGCTGGTGAACGCCGCAATTGGTTCTCTAGCAATGTGTGTTTCGATTGAACTGACAGCCATTCGTAAATCAGCAGCCTGTGTTCCATATTCAGGATGCGAAGGTAAAAACGCCTCGAGGCTGAAACCGACGCAGGACTTCTTCATAGCATCAGTTTTGTACCTGAGATACTTGGTTGAAAGTTCATCTCTTAGAGGTTTTTCTATGAATACCGCATCATGATCCTTGCCAATGCCTTCGATAGTCCAGCAGTCCTTAATTGCAACTCTTCGGAGACCGGCGCCCAATGTCACGCTACCTTTTGTGGCTTCACAACTCAGCGTTAGTCCAGTAATTTTGACATTCGCCAACGGTCGCTCTTGGAAGCAGTCAACGACGTACTTAATCTTTTCATCATCAGCCAGCTGATCAATAAAATAACTTTTCGACATGTCATTGACGTATAAATCAGTCTCATGATTGTGATGTCTCAAAGGAGCAGCTAGGTGAAATCCAAACAAACCCATCGAGAACGTAACGGAAGCTTTCTTCGTTTTATGCTCGTCAACTTTTAGAACTCGCCTGACTTCTTCATGGAACGGCAATAACCTCGCTTCCATGTTCAATCTACTTTTTATAACGTCGCAGATATCTTTCGACCAAAATCTGAAGACAAAACCATTTGGATGTTCGCACATCCTTTCAAAGTTTGACTCGATGGAACGATCCAGTAAAGCGTCGCCAACGATTAAAGTACGGTCATATTCCGAGTATTCTCTGTTTGCATCGTCTTTGTCGTTCATCTTCCTGAGAATCTCGTCGCTATCGGTTGATACATGTAATTTTACTTTTATTGTTTTCCTTTTTTCGTCGATCGAGAGAACACAAACTTCAACTTTTTCTTGAGTGCGCGTCAACGGGTTTCCGGCTCCTCGCGTTCCGGCCAATTTTAGGACTCTCGGTTCTAAGTGATGAACGGAACCTGCTGGTTTATCAACGACAGACAACGTTCCCTCTCGAACAAAGACATCGCACGACTCCCAGTATGGTAATTCTCCAAACAAATCAGCCGGCACGAGTCGTTCGCAGTTGAAAACATCAATATCTCGAGCGAAAATATCATCGGTATCCTTGCGCCCTGACGAAAAAGAAGAAGGTAAACTCGAAGAAAAGGTAATTTTCTTCTCGTCGTCGTCGTCGCCACTCTTTAAGATTTTATCAGATTGCGAAGACGCGATGTCGTTGCGTTGTTTCTTCTGTTCTTTGATTCTCTTTGCCTCATCTGCAACTTTCTTGGCCGATTCCGTGAACTGTGTGGCCACGCGCAAGGCCATGTTTATTCGTTCTGGCGACACAGATAATTGAATAGATGGCAGATTGACGTCAACGACGACCGGGGAATACTTCAACGCCTCTCGAGGAGATAGCACGTAATGTGATGCGAGGATTGTACACTGAACGCGAGATAATAGAGGAGTCTCGACTCTATTACTTTCTCCAGCTTCACTGAGAAGCTGCCACGACTGGTTACAGGTCCATGCAAAATTGTCCGCAAACCCAATAGAACAGTCCAAAAGCTTACCTTCAATCGTTCTCTTTCGCCAACTACTGCGCGCATTCGCATCTTGTTCCTGAACGTGTGCATTCTGGGCGCTTTTAAGTGTTCGCGCTGTAAGAGGACCAAACCTTGCAATTAGGGTTGTTCCTTTCTTCCTCCTATTTTTACGCTGGGATGGAACCGCCAGATGAACTTTTCCGACGAATACTGCTAATCCAATCTTTGGTAAGCTCAAATCACCAGAGGATGAAACTCCAGAACCCGCTTCGATAGATCCGCGTGGAATGACGTCCAGTTCAGGAGTGATTTGCGCAGAAGTATTGAAACGAGATTGCATACAACTACCCTTCATGCGCCTCGTGAAAACGTCGACAATGCGGTCAATTGGTCCGCGAAGAATTGTGATGAACATAGGTGATAAGATCAGAGCACAGTAACCAACTGCCTTTTCTACTTCTGTATTTAAGTCGCATTTCTTGGTGGCGAGTGAAGAACCAGCAATAGTCGCACTATCAGTTTCCAGCGAGATGGATAGCTCGGTATTTTTGTTCGTTATCTTGCGTTTTTTCGAAGCCGCGAAAGATACAGCTTTAGATACAGGACTCCCGCTAAAGCATCTTGGGCGACCATTCGAGATAGTATCTTCTGCATCGTTCAAATCTGCGTTAAATAATTTAGCGAGCATTATTGGGAGCGACATACCCATGCCATGAGTCGAATACGATGAATAATAATCTGTTTCATCTTCACCGAGCGCCAGTAAATCGCCCTCCGGCGCAGAGAAACGAATAGTATCTATAGTCGACCGAACGTCTATCGCATCTTTCACGAAAGATATCCCCATCATTTTTGCTCCTATCACGAAATTATTGATCGACACGCTGAACAATTCAGATTCTTTGATTGGTATTTCAGCAAAAGACGAAAAAGAAGTAGACGAAGACGGTGCTAAGCTATCCGAGAAAGCATCGTCGTGGTCATTGCGCTCGTTCGAAGAAGCGTCGAGAATTTTCATCGAAATTTCTTCAAAAGCGATGCACGTAGCAAACATTGGAATCTTACTCTTCTTCTCAACACTTTGCATCTCGCGCTTCTGGATCTCTGCATATTCTTGTCTCTCTTTAATATCAAAAGTGTCTCCAACTTCATCCCAGTCGATTTGCGACTCATCGTCTGAAATAGCAGCATCGCGATTATCGAACTCGCTCGGAGCGTTTCTCGGCGGACGACTCGGTGTTGCGAAGAGATGTTTGACCGGCGTCGCAGCGTTCTTCTTTCGAATTTGCCTGATTTGTCTCTTCAGATTCTCTTCGTCTTCTTCTGCGCGAATTCGAGCTTCTTCGATTTCGCGCTTTTTGATCGCATCCAATTCATCTCTCTCCTGCTGGTTCTTCCCGATGTTCGTAATGAACCGTTTCGCGGCGCCGAGAGGTTTAAACCCTACATTCTTGATAACTTTTACTCCCACAAGTAAACCTTTACCCGCGACGCCAGCAACACCCTTCACAATCTTCATAGGTATTGGCCCGCCGCCGCGTCGGGCAGCTTCGCGGCGAAACGCGCGTTCGCAGCCTCCATTTTTCCTCCACTCTACGTGTGCGAGCTGTCTAAAAAAAGCAATCATGCGAGCGTTTGGAATCTCACTTTCAAGCTCATCGAGTTTACGTATCTTTCCAAAAGGTTTCTTCATCGGCCAGTTGACGTTTTGCTTCGAAGACGGCGGTGGCGGCGCAGACTTTTGGAGAATCTCGTCTATGTAAACTTTAACATATGCTTTCCTTTGTTCGTGCAGAGTTTTAAGAGCTTTCGAGTCGAGGCTAAAGCCCAATCCGAGTCGTTCTCTCCGTTCTCGAGTTTCCTCTTTGACCGCTTCGCACGCATATTGCCACCAAGATTGAGCGTTTTTATTCGTTCTCCTCGTTTTTGTTCCCGCGGGTGATTTCTCTTCTACTTTTTCTGATCCATCGAAGACTGGAACGCCCGGTCGTAAGTGTTCAAACCGTCTATCGTGCACGCTTTTTTTCAATATTTGCGTCGCCCAATATGCCAAACTTGCGGCACCAGCAGAAACATTCGCGCTGGTTTTTGGAATATTCAGAGTTAACCCGTGCAATGCAGAAGCCGTCCCGGATTCGATGGCTTCCATACCAGCTCGTTCGTACCTTGCAGTTACTACGAATGGCTCGATGATACGATTTCGATTCTTTGACTTTGCGCACGCTTCCATAATCTTGCAAAATCGGATCGGGTCTTCGTGCGGTTTCAAATCTCGGTTCTTGACTTTCTCGAGAAGATGCACAGAGTTCAAATCGCAATACACCACGGCGTTGTTAATTTCGAGTTTTTTACGCAGCGTTTCCTTAAACGCATCGACGATAAATGCTCTCGAATCACCGAGAACATTAGTCGTTTCTAAAGCGATGCTTTCAAGCGAAGCTCCGACGGCAAATTTCGGCATATTCTCGTCTCCTTCTCCTTCGAAGCGAAAGTGTATATTTTTCACAGTGACTACGGCGTTTGCGAGAACAACGTCCAAGAGCGCTCCGAAACCGACCGGTTTCTTCTTCTTACTCTTGCTTTTTTTCCGAGTACTACCTCGATTACCTTCCTTTCTCTTCCTAGTAGATGACATCACATCGGTATCATTTTCTGGAGTTTGCAACGGAGGTTGATATTCTGGCGTCGCGAACATTTCCTCGCGTCGTCTGGTATCCGGCGAAGAGAACAGTCGTCGTTTCGAAGCGTTCGCGGATTCTTCTTCTCCTTCCACGTCGTCCTCGCTCTCATCAAAAGATGAAACAGACGAGACGTCGTCGTTGTCATCGTCGTCATCATCGTCCTCTTCCTCTTCTTCCTCTTCTTTCTCTTCTTTCGTGATATCGCCCCAAAACTTTTGTCTCAACTCCTCCGCGCCCGGCGTCGGATCTCCTCTCAACCAACTCCGTTCCAAACTCTCCGCAATTCTCCGTTTCTTCGCGTTCACCTGCTTCCTCTTCTTCTCTTTCTTCTCCTCTAACGCTCGTTTCATCTTATTTCGTTCGTTTTCGGACATTTCCTTTTGTCCGCTCTCGTCGTCCTCGGAGTCATCACCATCACCTTCTCCTCGAAATTCGCACAACACGTGCAACCGATCAAATATAACCTCCACTGGTTTCCTCCCTAACTCTCTCCACGGAATCTTAATCTTCAACTCCCCGACGTATCCCGCTTTCACTTTCACGTTCGAGTTAATCGACGATATCCCTTTCAAAGCGGTTGATTTCACTCGCACGTTTCTCAGCGTGACTTCTCCATTCAGTAAAGACAGTTTCAAATTCGACTTGTCTAAACCGTGCAAGCGGTCGCCGAGCGCGCGGTTCAACGCTTTCGCGATTTGGCCTTCTAACACCATACTCACGCGTTGTCGTTTTGCCTCGTGGTACTACTAAATACTATCTACCGGTATGTGTATAAATATATAGATGATGCGTGTATTAATATGAATGTATATCGAGAGAAACGAGTTCGCGAGGAATATTTACGTTTATGTTTTATGTTTTACGTCGAAGGTCGACAAGCAAACAAAAGAGCTTTTTCCATCTCATTCCTTCCTTTTGTCTACTTTCTCTTCTTTGCAGCGTTCGTTCAAAATCAGTCACATTTTGGCTTCTTTTTGGCATTTATGCATCGATTTGGTTTGAAATTTTCTCGTGTGTTGCTCACTTATATAATAAATATCTCTCGAGCGCTGTAAAGACGAGTCGTACGAATAACACGCCAAAAGTTCTTTGATTTCTCCGAGCGTTCGAAAACCATCGACGAGAAACGCGTCGTTCAAGAATCGATACGTTACGAGAGTTAGTATTCGGTGGGGAGTTCATACCGCCACACGTAATACTACTCCAGAGTTAAAGCTTGAACGCTTTTTGTCGTCTCTCGGGAAGAACGAAAGAAAATGTTACCACCACCGAATCCGATAGGCGGTGTTGGGTGTAACAACCAATTTCCATTTCACCACCACAACCGGCGGAACAACAACAGTTTCAGAGGGAGGAACAGGAACTTTAACGGCAAGCGCGGAGGAGGGAAGAGCAACAACGAGACTCGGAGAGAAGTCATCAAATCGGATTCGAATTCCTCGAGGCAACCGAACAACGGCAATAAACCGACGAATTCGAATTCAAACGCAAACTCTTCTTCTTCCGTTTCGTCGTCGTCTTCTGGAAAGGAAATCGCTTCTGGTAGTGGCGCTGGGGGCGGGTGGAAAGAAAAACTTTCCGGTTGGTCCACCGCGGCGTCCTCCTGGTCCGCGAAAACCTTGGAAGGGAGTTCAAATTCGCTCTCCAAAGCGTTAACGGACTTTAACAAGCAGTTTAAACCGCAGATGGAAGTGGCGGTGGATTTTGTCGGCCCGACTTGGGACCGCGCGGTGGAAATCGCGAAACCAGTGACTGGACCGTTGAGGGAGGCGTGGTTAGGTTTGAGTCCGCAGACGCGAGCGTTCGTGAAACCGGCGGCGACCGGGACGGCGGTGGCGCATATCGTTCTCGGCTTCCCGAGTCGAAGGTACGCGAGGAAGTTGGAGAAGAAAATCACGGAGATGGAAAAGGAGCGAGTGCAGTTGATGGTCGATGATTTTTCGTTGGAGAAAGAGGTGTTGACGCTGAGCGCGGAGAATAGGCGATTGGAGAAGAGAGTTTTGAGAAGCGAGATGGCGTTGCACGCGATTCGAAGACGGGTGGCGGAATTTTCGTTGCCGAATAAGGCGAAGGACGCGTATGGGATTGATGCGAATCCGAACGATACGAACGGAGATGGGGTGAATGACTACGGGTTAGCTGCGAAGAATTTAGCGTCCAGTCAAGAGATGGCGTGGAGAAAGACGCAGGCGTTGAAAGATGCCGGGGTATTGCAAGAAAGAGGAGGCAACGAACAACACAACGTGTACGAGAATGGAATTCAAAAAGCATCGAGTAGTTCGTCGTCGAGTGGAGAGGGAGGAAATTGGTCAGTAGAGCAAAATATGTGGGCGTTAGGGGCAACTGTAGCGGCTGAGGAAGCATCGTCGTCGAACGATGGATCGGCTGGCACGTTCCTTCCCCCAAGATATTAAAAATTATAATACGAACACACACACACACACACAAACACACATTGTAACATTTGGAATATACCTCATAATTACATATATTTAAACTGGTTTTGTCTACTGTACTTTCTATCTACGTTTCGCTAGATATTATTACTTGGTTTATTGCTTTTGTCGCTCTTGTTCTTGGAGAAAAGCATCAATCTTTTCTAGCAAGGCATTGGCCGCGTCGTCGTTTGGAGAAATCAGTCCTCCGTCGATTCCTTTCTGTACGCGTTTCATGTGTTTCTGAATGACGTTGTCTTTGTTATTGATGCATCCCAAAGCTTCGGCCGCTACAGCGACGTTTAATATTTCAAACGAAATCTCCGGCTTCAAGCCGTCGTTTTGCGACTTCTTCTGCGACGCTCGAAGCATAAACTCCACAGTTCTCGCGTTTGATTCGTCAACGAATTCTTTTCCATACACCCAATCAAAAGCGTCTAAGGTTTTACCGACCGCTCCGACATCGTTTGCAACTACTGCATCATCGTTAATACCCCCAACATAATCACTATCCTCGTCGTCACCGCCCCCTGTGGTACTACTTCTACTACTACTGCTGCTAATACTACTACTGCTGTTACTACTACTGTTACTTGCATTCCCCAAGCCTTTGGCGAGCTCGATCAAAAAAACAGCGCGTTCCAATCTCGTCTCGTACGTTCGCACCCTGAGTCCGTTCATTTCCTTCACCTGTTTGGAAACCTCTCGAAACTTACCGTACCCGATTTGAGGATCCCACTCCGCGCTCTCTCTCTTCATCTTTTTAATCTCTCTGGTTGAATCCACCGCGGATTGAAACTTCGCGTCCGCCTCTTCGATTCTTTCGTTCGCCTCTCTCAAACTTTCCGCCGCTCCAATCGGCGGTTCTGGACGCCGTTCCATTTCCTCCTTCTCTTTCCTCTCTCTCTCTTCTCTTTTCAGTTGCATCGCTCGCGTTTCCTCTCTCAGCTGTACTTTCCTTTGCTGCTTCGACGACGCTTTCCGTTTGGCCACTATCTCTCGCGTTTTGGAGAAGAAGAGACTGTTGTTCTTTGACCATCCATCGTTGGGTTTTCCAATCAAAGACTGTGATGCCACGAAGGCACACTTCCTGGACGACAACACCATCGACGACGTCGAAGAACTTAAAGACGACGACGACAAAATCATTCACCTCTCTCCGCTTAATCACTTCGTCACGCCTTTCGCGACGTACGCTTTCAGCGTAAACTCATTCAATCCTTCCGGAATCACGTACGTCGGTTTCTTCCAATCGAGCAAAACGAATCTCCCTTTGCCTCCTCCGCCGACTTTCTTCTCGTGCCACCCGGGGGAGACGCTTCGTTTCCCTTTGTAATAGCCAGATTTCTTGCTCAGTTTCGTCGTGAGAGCTGTAAAGGATTCTCGGACCGCTCGTCTGCCCATGAGTGCCGCGACCGACGCGTGCATGTTGTTTGCTGTGAATGCAGACCCTTTTTTTTGTGGGGGAGTTTCCCCATTCTTAAAGATATGTTCGCTCCTTTGTCGTTGTCTTCCTCTTCCGGGTTTACAACCTCGAGGAGCGACGCGCTCGCGACGACGAGAAGGATGCAAAACGCGTCTTCTCCTCTGTCGTTATCCTCCAAATCGAGTGTAAGGTGGACGACGCTCACGAGAGCGAGAATCGAGAAGAGGAGAAACACATCGCGCGCAAAATCGAATCATTTGGCGGCGACGGCTTCGTCATCGTCATCATCATCATCTTCTTCTGACGGTCGTCGAAATCGTCAAAGTCGTCGAAACAAAAGCGCGACATCGTCGCGCTTTGGCGATGCGCGCGTCCACCGAACGATGGGAGAATCGTCCTCAGAGTGGATGCCATCGTCGCTCTCATCATCGAGAGAAGACTCCCGTTGGGGACAAAAACGGACGAAAATTGTCCCCAGGAACTCGAACCGATTGGACGGGAAAGGAGGAGGAGGAGGTTTTGAAGGCACGAGCGGAAACGTGAGTGGCAGCAGCAGCGCGAGTGGCCACGACGGCGCGGGAGTGTCCTACGACATCTCGAACGACGAGAGCGACTTTTTGCAACAAGCCGGGATGTTGGATGGGAAGGAGAAAAGTGCCTCTTTATCCTCTTTAGATATCGCGGCGGAGAAAACCAACGGGACGACGATCAGTAGGGATCACTCGAGTTCGGAGTTCGAGAAGGACGAAAATTGCGACCCAGAGGAGGATAGAAAGAACAGAGTAGGAGGCGGGGGATGTTGCAACCACTCGCACGGCGGTGCTTTAGCCGTGGATGAAGACGTAAATAGAGCGAGGAATAAAGTAGAAGTCGTAGTAGACGTGGTTTTAACAAAGTCAAAGTTGAACGCCGCGGCTGGATATTTGCGAGGACGAGGGAGTTTGACGGTGTTGTCGTGGTGTTTGTTGCTCGTGGCTGGATTTTGCCACGTCTCGACGTCGATTTGTGCCATGCTCAACGTCGCGTCGATTGTCCCCGGCGCTACCGCGGCGTGGCTTTCCACGTCGGCAACGGCGTTGGTGTATCTATTCGCTGGAACACCGGAATTTGTGGACGTCTTGTATGAAGTCGCGAGAGGTAACATTAACGTGCACGTACTCACGACGCTGGCGGTGTTTGGTACCGTTTTACTCGGGTGCGCCTTTGAAGGCGCGCTCTTGCTCGTGTTGTTTGCATCCGCGCACTACGTGGAAGATAGATTGACGCAACATGCGCGAGGCGATTTAAAAGCGTTGTGGAAAACGGTGCCACCGTTTGCGAATGTTGTCGACATCGACGGCGCGACTGGAGACCCCATCGAAGGATCGCAGCGGAAAATGCGCGCTTCGGAAGTGCCCGTCGGGAGCTATTGTTACGTTAAAGCGGGGACGCAAGTTCCTTTAGACGGCATCGTCGTTCACGGTTCAGCGAGAGTGTCTATTCAACACATTACGGGCGAAGCTTTGCCCGTGCGACGCAGAATCGGCGACGAAATTCCAGCCGGCGCGATGAACATTGACGGGGTATTGATCCTTAAATCTTCGCAGTCTTCCGAAAATAGCACACCGGCGAGAATTGCAAAGCTCACCGAAAGAGCGCAACAACGCAAACCGCGAGTGAGTCGATTAATTGATGACGTTGGCGATAAGTACTCTAGGATTATTTTGTTTATAACCTTTGCGACGATGGTGACGGCGCCTCTCGTGTTCGGAGTTCCCTTTTTAGGTCGAGGAGGAGCAATGTACCGCTCGTTTGCGTTCTTATCTGCGGCGGCTCCGTGCGCGCTGCTCATGTCTCCGTTAGTGTACGTCGCGGCGATTGGCGCGATGGCCAGAAGAGGTATCCTCATCAGAGGCGGGCGAACTCTGGACGCGCTCGCAAACGTCAATCTCGTGTGTTTAGACAAAACTGGCACTTTGACGTTGGGTGAAATGTCCATCGTGGAAATAAAAACCGTGGAATTAAGCGAAGAGAGCATCGCGAGCTTAGCGTTTAAAAGAAGCGACGAGGAGAGCGTGCGCGTTGCGAAAGCGTTGGAACGAGGTTCGGTGCATCCGATTGCTAAAGCCACCGTCAATTATATCGGTAACGGCGACAACAGCAGCGCGAGTCGTAGCTCTTTGGACGTGAAAAACTACAAAGTTGAGCACGGTAAAGGTGTTGAAGGTGAAATTAACGGCGAAATCTTCAGATTTGGAACCGCGTCGTGGGCTTTAGAGTGCCGCCGCGGGAACAACTCGAGCGAAGAAGAAAAAGTAGTCGCGCGAGCAACGGAGGAACACAGAAGCGCCGGCGAAGCAATCGCGGTTCTGTGCTCGTCTTCTTCGCCCGATGCTACGGTCTTTCGATACTCCGACGCACCGCGCGCTGAAGCGAAGGATGCAGTCGATACCCTTCGGAAACGAGGACAGACCGTGCGCATGCTCACGGGCGACGCGACTGCGTCAGCGTTGGCGATTGCCGAACAAGTTGGCATCGAACCAGCCGCGGTATTTTCGCAATTGACTCCGGATAAAAAGTTAGCTCACGTAGAATCTGCGAGAGAAGATGGCAAAAAAGAAGAAAATGGCAAAGTAGTAAGCGTCGCTATGATTGGTGACGGTATTAACGACGCGCCGGCATTGGCGGCGGCGGATGTTGGCATCGCCGTGTGCTCGACGCCTTCAGATGCGGCGTCTTCTGCCGCGGACGTCTTGTTGCTTCAAACTGGACAAGGGCAACTTCAAAGCAAAGACACGGTGATGAGTGGTGGATCCATGTCGGTGATTTCAGCGGTTCCAGAGCTCTTTGCGCTCGGGCGCATGACGCGAAATATTTTACAGCAAAATATTTTCTTGGCGATTTGCTCTATTCTCGGATCCGCCTTGCCAGCTTTGTTCGGCGCGTTCCCGCTTTGGTTAGCCGTGTGTGTTCACGAAGGCGCGACGTTGTTAGTAGCCGTGAACTCGACCCGTTTGCTGGCGACGTTTGGACCCCGGAATTCCATGCGCCTTTCCAAGCGCGTGAAGTTCTTAATCGTCACTTTGACGTTGGTGGGCATCTTTGGTGCGTTAGGCACGGTGTTCAAACCGCAAGGCGTGATGTTACAAACGCTCATCTCTGAAGCTGTTACCGCTGCCGTCGCGGAATCTTCCGTGGCGTTCCATTCCTTCTTCCATCCGGTTTTGAAATCTGCCTGGGCCGGCTTGTTCGCCGGCGGTTTACACACGCTCACTGGCGCGGACCACTTAGCCGCGTTGACGCCGTTATCCGTCGGTCCGTCTCGAGCGAAAAATGCGCTCCTCGGTGCGCTTTGGGGATTCGGTCACAACACCGGTCAAATAATCTTCGGTCTTCTGTTCATGCTTTTGCGAAACAGAATCCCGTGGAACACGGAAATCATCGGCCAGTGGGGCCAAGCCATCGTCGGTTTAACGCTCATCTTCATCGGGTGCTTAGGATTCTGGGAACAAGTCGGCGGTGGCCACGGTCACTCGCACATCCACTCCCACGGCGGACACTCCCACTCCCACTCCCATTCTCACGGCTCTAGCGACGACGGCGGCGAAAGCTACGACGAAGTCGAACAGTCTCACGAACACCGGCTCTCCCCGCTCCGCCTCGGCGCCTCCTCGGAAGCCTCCCGCATCTCCTGGACCTACATCACCGGCACCATCCACGGTCTCCAACCAGACTCCCTCTTTCTCCTCCTCCCGGCGCTCACCCTCCCAAAACTCGAAGCCTACTCCTTCCTCGGATCCTTCTTCTTCGGCACCATCGTCGCTATGGGTGGGTACACCGCCTTCCTCGGCGCCGGGACGACGTTGCTCGAAAAAGAAAATCCGCAAATGGTGAAATACATCGGATTAGCCGCCAGTTCCGTCGCTTTCGCGTTAGGCGCCGCGTTCGTTTTGAGTTCCGTCTTTTCCTTGAATTGGTTGTAATACTATTTATATTATTATTAAGGTACCACCGTAATACTCCTTTTCCTCTTCCTCCTCCTACTATACTCTCGCGTGTGAGGATACGCCCGCATCAAAGCTTCGCTTTTCCTCGCTCAAAGTTGTCTTCTCGCTCGTGGTTTTTGCCTTATTTTTGGATGTATTTGTGTCTTTTCGGAGAAGATTTTCCGCATTTTTTCCTTCAACCAATTAAAGAAATGCCATCGACGAACTTTTACTCCGAAGAGGAAGACGACGAAAAAGAAGAAGAAGAGTATCATTGGGAACCCAATCGCGACTACGCGTTGGTATCCTCCTCCTCTTCCTTTACCCTCAACAACGAGAGGAAAAGAAACGACGAAAAGAGAAGGGAAAGCGCGTTGTTTACGATTCAAAGGCTCTGTAGAGAGAAAGTTGTTAGCGGGGAAAAAAGATCATCTCGAAATTCGAGGAATAACAACAACGACAACAACTCGCGGATACGACGACAACAGAAGAACGCGCGCGGGCTTCTGCTGAATACGAAGAACACCGCTCGCGTCATCAAAGGAGGGAGGAAAGGAAGCGTCGACAGAGATGCGGCGAAAAGAGGCGTTTTTGAAAACTACCGATTCGATTGTGATGATGAGGATGAGGAGGAGGAAGAGGAGGCGTGGGGTGTGTCCGTAGGGAGGAAGAAGAACGAGCGCGACGAGCACTCGGGGGAAAGTTTTTTGCTAGGAAAGAGGAGGATGAAGACGACGAGGAGGACACGTTTGGATGAGAACGATGATGCGTGCGAGCGCCGCTATTTGATCATCACGGATGATGATGACGACGTTGTGAATGGAACAGATACGTGCGAATGTTCGACGACGCGGAGAAGAGAAAGAAGCGGATACGAAGAGCAGTTTCGAGTGACGCATCGTTTGCTTCGCGCGGATTGCCATCCGGAAGATTTGCTCGGGAGCGATCGCGCTGTTGACGCGCAAATTGCAAACGCGGTTGGATGGATTGAAGAGGAAAATAGGAAATGTGATAGTGGTAGCGATAAGGCAGTAATAGCGCAACTCGGTCGAGGAAGCGTTTTGTTTACGTGGCAACAATACGAGAACATGCACGTGCGCGCGTCAGAGGGCGGCGACGAGCTGCTCGCAGGAAACAGATTTTGTTTGGGAGAGATGGACGATGATGAAAACGAAGACGATGAGAGCGATAACGAAGCGAACAGAGGCGGTAATCGATTTAGTTTGTTAAATAAAACGATGAGTTATTGCGCGTCGTACTGGGACGCGGCGTCGGAAGAGCTCGTCTCGTCGCACGCGCACGCTCTTGGTAGCGATAGCGCAACTTCTGGAGAATCATTCAGAAGTGGAAGTCGTCGTCGTCGCAGAGTGCGCACGCAAACGGCGAGTCCCTGGCCGAATACGTCTGTCGCGCCGTACGTCGCAGTCGTAGGAGAGAAGATTTTTCTCCGAATGTTTGACTGCAACAATAAAAAGGAAGCTAATTTATATCGAAACAATAAAGTGATCAAATCTGTTCGCATGTACGGGCAGTTTGGCTCCGTGGTCGCGCACCAGAAAGACTTCATACTCGAAGGGAGTATTTGTAAATTTCCGAAAGATTGTTTCGACGATCATCTGCGCTCGATGGATTCCTCTTCGAGTGCGCCGAAGATATCGAATTTGTTTTTCCAGCTCGAGTTTGAAGACGAAGACGGTTTACAATTATTCTCGGCGCCTAAACCGTGCTTGTTGTGTATGGAAAAGGAAAGTGCCGAGCAGTTTCAGGCTTTCCTCATGGAGCCTACGATGTTCGGAAAGAAATTCAAGAACAAAATCGATCGATTGTGCTCGAGATGCAGCTTCGTGAAGGACGTCGGCACGGTGTTCACGTTATGGCACACTGGACTTTTGTATGGAGATCTCGGTGGTCATCCGCTTTTGGCAGTAGTCACGCAGTGTTCGAGCGACCCGACCTTTGCGCGCATGTGTCCGACTATCTTGATAGAACTGCAGGCGATTCAAATAGATGTCGTGTGCTGGTCTATGGAAGTGAAAAAAATCCCGGACGACACCGGCGAAGAGAAAGGACGAGACTCGTATTTCGGGAAAAATACGGAATGGTATGCGTCTATAACGAACGTTATGCTCGTCGATCCAACGTGGTCGAGTTATTCCCAACTTTGCGGGAAGCTATTGTTGATACCTTTTGTTATTCCTGTAAAGTTCATGCGAAACGTCCTCTTCATAATTTTCGGCGAACGCTATGGTTGTGCTTTGGTGCCGCAGCAGTTATCGGAGCGGAACGAACGAAAAGCTATTCGTGCTGTGGGTCCATCGACAGGTGCTTTCAAAGATGATATGGAAGCGTTTGAGCTCTATCGCGGCTACGTGAATGCGCTCTTACTCGACAAATGTCGTTTTAGATCTTTGAGTCTTTACGTAGTGCTCAACTTGCTGTTTGGCATGAAGTACGCGTCGCAGTTTCCGAGCGAAATCGTTTCCCCGAGGGGAATCTGGGTAAGGATTGGTGCTCCCATCGCCTTTATTAGCGTCATTTTGGGCGTTCACATAGTGCACTTGTTCTTTAAACGTGATATTTCAATATTCGGTTATTGGAGTGGACGTAAACAGGATCTTTTTGACCGGTACAAAAGAGCGGGCATAATTTCGATCATGATTTTGTCGACAGTGTGTGGCGCGCACGGATCTATAATGCGATACCAACGCGCTTCGGTTGAAAAGTTTTGCTCTTTGAGACCACCACAATACGACTACGATACTAATGGCAATGGAGTGTTGCGATACGACTGTAACGACATGCTAAGGGTACTGTTCCGGCAAGAGTGCTTACTCTTGTTGTTATGCTTCTTAGGCTCATCCGTTCACTCCTCGTACCCCAGACGCGGGTTCATGTTTCCTGTGTCGGCATGTATATCGGGTTTCTTGGCGTTTTTACCGCCGCACTTTAGTACTTTTATGGACCCGCCGGAAGAGGTGAACGTGGAGACCTTATTCAATTTGTACGGCATCGTTGCAATTCTTTGTATGATAATCTCGATAATAACTGCGCTGAACATACAAGCACACTTCAAGAGGCAAACCTTGGATTGGTTTCTCGGCAGTTATTTGTACCAAACGATGAGGAGCAGAAGAGGAAAAGAAGCTTGAACTTGAAGATAAAGCGATAAGGACGACGACCATATATGTAATTAATTATATCCCGTGGTATGTACTGGTACCTGGTACCACTGGTACTGTTATTATTATAAAAAAGTTCTCTTTCTCTTTCTCTTTCTCCTCTCTTTTTGTCCCTTTCACTCTCTCTACGCCGAAGCCGCTCGACAGAAGGTATCGGCTTTCGCATCGTACGCCGCAAACAAAACTGCCGAATTATGGCCGCCAAATCCAAACGAGTTACTCAACGCAACCTTCACCTTTAACTTCTCCTTCGTCGTTCCCACCAACAAATCCGTTCGCACACCTTCGTCAGGGTCCTCCAAATTCTTATTCGGATGCAACTCGCCAGTCCCGATGGCTTTGATCACCGCCACCGCCTCGACCGCGCTCGCCGCGCCCAACAAATGTCCAATCAGGCTCTTGGTCGAGTTAATCTTCAACTCACTATTCTCGCCAAATATATCCGTAATCGTCCTCAGCTCGGCTAAATCTCCCGCTGGAGTACTCGTCGCGTGCGCGTTGATATAATTCACATCCTCCGCCAACACGCCGGCGTTTTTCAACGCCCTACCAATGGCCAACCTCACCCCGGCCCCGTTTGGTAACGGTTCGGTCATGTGGTGCGCATCGCACGTCGCCGCACCTCCCAAAATCTCTGCCAGTATCGGGGCATCTCTCGCCAACGCGCTCTCTAACGACTCCAAACACAAAACTCCGCACCCTTCCCCCATGACGAACCCGTCTCTATTCTTATCCCACGGTCGACTCGCGCCTTCCGGATCGTCGTTTCTCGTCGACAACGCTTTACTCGCCGCGAACCCGGCAATCCCGCTGCTCAAAACCGCCGCATCCGATGCTCCGGCTAAGCACAAATCGCACTCCCCGTTCCTTATGTGATCCATCGCATTCATCATGCAAAAATTCCCCGTCGCGCACGCCGCCGCGATGGAATAGTTTGGTCCCATAAATTTCAAATCCATCGCCACTAACGCGCCGCCCATATTCGTAATCGCAAACGGAATACAAAACGGATTCATTTTCTTCGACCCTCTCCCTGGTGTCCACAACTCGTAATTCGCTTGCTGAAAACTGTGCATCCCGCCCATCGCCGAGCCGATCACCACGCCGCACCGCTGCTTATCCAACTCGTTAAACTTTTCCGCATTTTCGCCGTCTCGCATATCCAACCCTGCGTGAATCAACGCTTTCTTCGCCGCTGCAATCATGAACGAAATGTACGGGTCCGCTCGTTTCACCATCCTCGGTGGGACGAGTCCGTCGCACCCGTCGAAGTTGCGAATTTCCCCCGCGAACGTCGTCGTGATGTTCGTGCAGTCGAACTTTGTGATTGGTTTTATCGCGCTCTCGCCGTCGAGCAATCTCGAATAGAATTCATCCACGTCGTGGCCGAGCGCGGTCACCGCGCCGATTCCCGTTATCACGACGCGTTTTTTACCGGAACGGGTGAGGTCGACGCCATCTGTCGATGCTGCGGCGGAAATTCTGTGCGGAGTCGCGCGCTCCCTTCGGTGTCTTGTTGTCCTCGAGTATCTCTTCGCCTTCGGGGAAAAGTGGTTTCCCCGATGGTTCTGTTGGTTCTCACGTCGGATGGAAGAGGAGGAGGAGGATGACGATGGGGACGATGTCGACGCGACGGCGGAAAATCGAGAAGACGACGACGCGAAGGAGGAGGACGCGCAAGATAACATGGTGGTGTGTGCGACGACGAGAGGTCCGCGTACACTGTGGCGTCTCGCTTTTTGTGGAATGTCCAGTCACACAGAACTAAGATAAGCTTAGGGTGTAGGGTACAAAGAAGTTTTTGTCGTGTGAAGGATACGGATGCGTAAAATGAAATGGTATAGTAAGTAGTCTCTGTCTCTCTTTATTTAAATATAAGTTTATATGTATATGTGCATACGTATCGTGTTGTCCTTTAGTCTTCTTCTTCTTCTTCTTCTTCGATCTCTTTCTTTCGCTTCTCTCTCTCGCTTTCGCTCGTTCGTGAAAACTCGTTTAATAAATTGTTAAACTCATTCTTTTACCTCTCCCAATCGGAATCGACGTCGCCGTATTCGAACATGCCACAGTGCTCTCGTCTCGCCTTGTCGATTTCGCCGTGGATGGCTTCGCGGTTGTCTTCGGAGGTTTGCGTGTACCCGACTTTGAATCGGGACATGCGGCACAAACCAGAGGCGGCGAGGACGCCTTGCACGGAACGTTCCGGGAGGAACTGTTCGGGAGAGTACGGTTTCGCGAGTTTCGAGTCTTTCTTGGCATTGCTTGATTCTTCATCTTTGTCGTCTTCCACGGACCATAGCGTCAACGTAAGCTCTGGTCGCGCGTCGACGGCGGATGACCAAGCGTGATCAAAGTCAAACTTTTTCATGCGCGCGTCGACGATGGCGTGGAATTCCCCGCCGTGGACGAGGCGTTGAAACTCAGATTCAGCGACATCTTTGTAATCGCTGTGACGACTCGGCATGGCAATGTGAGCAAGCTGGCACAGTCTCGCTTGGGGAGGATACGCGTTCAAAGAGACGTTGGAGTGCAACGGTCTCGCGCGGCGAATGGATATGCGTTCGTTGTGACCGAAATCGATGCACATGACGTCCAATTCTTTCGCGTTTTCGTCTCGATAATTCACCGTGGCGCGGTACCAGCTGTTGTCTTCCGGGGATTTAATCGCAACGAGATCGTTCAGTTTCGGTTCAAAACCAGGCGGCGGGGCTTTCACGTCCGGATCGTCGCTCGCGTATTCTTTCTGTAACAGTTGCCACAGTTCGTTGGCGACGGAACGTTCGAGAATTTGAGCGAAAAATTTACCTTCTCGTAAAGTTTCCGTGACTCCGAGCCTTGTGGTAAACACCGGAGGACCACTATCTCTCGCTTGCGGATACGGTATGCTCGAGCTGCCTTTTCTATTATCGTATTGGTTTCTAGTAGATTGTTGTTGCTGCTGCTGCTGCTGTTGCATCTGCGGATCGCCGCCCTTCCTCATGACGGCAGCCGCAGCCGTTGAAGATGTGCTATTCACCGAAGACAAGTAGCCACCCGGCGGTGCGTTGCCGTTGTTATTCATGATACCTCCTTCATAACCTGGCGGGGCACTCACTTTACCTGAGCCAGTTGGCGATTGAACCCCGTTTTTGCTGTTGTTGTTGCTGCTGTTATTTTCGTCGTCATAAAATTTACCTCCGTAAAAGCGTGCCGGATTTTGGTCTTCGCTGAAACCGCCGCCGAGATTATTCGCTTGCATCTCTTCCGCCAATCGTCTGGCTTCTTCAGCTTCTTCGTCCCAGTCTTTCCAAATACCCACTCTTGCGATTTTAGCCGCTTTCTCAACTTCTAAAGCGCTCGCATCGCCGTGAAAGGAAACCCTCGCGAGACCCGCGCGAACGAGTTCCGAGGCTAAATCCAAAGTCAACGTGTTACACTCCAAAGTCCCTCGAAACGTCCCGGTTTTATCCACCGAATTCGCCGCGACTTGTACTTCTCTCTGGTTGACTCTATTTCGAACGTAATTCAACGCTTCTTTCGCGAACGGCTCTTCTCTGGTCGGGCATCTCACCCCTGATAAACTCAACGTGAACACCGCGCCGGCGTTTTGAGAACTGACTCGGAACCTGTGTCCGTTGATGCAGTGCTCGACGACGCCGTGGAATTTCCCAGCTCTTTGCAAGAACGGTAAAAACTGCGTCGCCTTCTTCACATTTTCGGAAGCGTCGTTCAAATCGTGCGGAATTGGTGCGTCTTTGGGCGAGTGGACGCCCTTCTTTTGTTGTATGGCTTTACTTTCGGCGACGAGCAAGTCGTCGTATTTATGCGACCGGGCTTCGTTTTCTCTGTGGCGAACCACCGAGGCCAAACCTCTGATGACCAACAGTTCGGCAAGATTCGGCGCGTCTTCTGGTTCTGCTTCGATTGGAATTCCGTGATTGTTATATTGCGGCGGTTTCTTCACCACCTCGCCGATTAAAGCGATGGTACCGAATTCGATAACTTTTTCTGGTATATCCCTCGCGTCGTTCCCGGCGATTGTTTTCGTGTATTCAAAGTTAACCTCCACTTTCTTACCGATAACTCTCGTTCTCACGAATTCTTTCGCCTCTCTCGCGTACGGTTCATCTTTCACGCTTCGTTCTCTGGCACCTCTCCCGAGCGGTGCGATTCTTGGCGCTCGAACCGAGGACAACATCACCTTCATCTCCTCGCCCGTTCGCGAGTCTTCGACCATGACCGCGTCTCCGGAAACGACCTCAATGACCTTTCCTTGAATCTTTCTACTTCTTCCCATGTTTTCAAAATGTGAATCCTCGTTTGATGGCGGCACGTAGTCTTGCCAGATTCTAATCCTATTCGTCTTTGCAATTGCCTCGGCGGTTCTCAAAGGGCCCGCGCCTCCCAACGCCAACGCCGCGGAGTAATCCGAAACCTTCGCCAAACCTCTCTCCAAGAGCGCGTTTGCCAAGGGCACGATCGAACTGTGATCGTCTTTCGGCATCACCGACGCAAATCTGTTCCCATACTTATCTTTACCAACGAATGCCACTCGCACGTCTCTATTCAACACGCTCAACTCGGCGAAATACTTAGCCTCTCTCGCGTGCGGTTCCGGTTCTTTTTCGTTCTTCTTCCCCATCGCGGGCGCGACGACTCCGGATAACAAAATCGTCACCTCTGCGCCTCTCGCCGGCCCTTCTTCGCACACCGATACTTTCATCGTGCTCCCGTTTAACGCCACCTCCACGACGCAATGAATCGGCTCCACGCCTTTGCTGTCGATGAACTCGTCCACCAATCTCGGATCGCTTTTATTCCTCACCGCTTTATTCAACAAAAGAGGATCGCACGTGTGCTTCCCTCTGAAGAACTGCTTCGCATCTTCCTCGGCTTCTTTAATCAACTGGTTTCGTTTCATCGCGTTTTCATCGTTCTCGTCCTCCCTCGACGGTTTCCCGACGCACCACCCGTTTTTACAGTGTTCCAACGCGATATCCCCGGCGCCGTCTTTAAACACCAACGCAAACTCCCTCGACGCGTATTCGCTCTCCACTTTAAACGTCACCGGTTCCCCAATCAACGCGCGTCGTAACGCTTCTCTCGATTGAAACGCGAACGGTTCGTCCGCGTACGATCCGTCTCTTCGTCCCTATATAAAACAATATTACTTGATGAACGCGTAAAAAATGTGACCAAAAATTTCCGTACCATTCTTGGGGCGATGATGCCTGCCAAGGTGACAATCTTTTCCGGCGGTGGGCCCGAACTCTGTTTTATAGTATTATTATTATCATTGCATCGAGAGAGAGCGTTTGAAAAAAGAGAACAGCGTATTAAGAGTGAGTACGAGACGATGGTTTCGATGCGCTCGCATGCGAGAGCAAAAGAGAGTGAGAGCATAAGAGAGAGAGAAAAAGAAACATCACACGTCCGATCTGTTTTGACGGCCGCTCGCGAGGTGATCCTCCCCGGAAAAAAGTGCAACTCCAAAGAACCACATTCACGAGAGAAATACGGGGAATAAAGTGCGAAAACGTACGGTAGGTCCGGCGTTGGCGACGATGAGCACCGTGTCACCACTCGGGACCGCTTTGACCGTGCCTCGGAGCCACCCGGTGACCGGCATGATGAGAGAGCGGATGAGAACTCGTTCGTTTCCTCTAAAAGTGAGGTTCTTTTTGTGAGGAAATGTGGGAGGAAATGGCGAGTGGTTTTCGTGTGACTTCTTTTAAAAATACTACGTACTCACATTTTTCGCTCTACTACGTACTCGTACGCATGTAAGAGTCCTCTCGCGTGATGCACACATCATCAATACTCGAGAACGAAAAGCATCTGTTCGTTCGTTCAAAGTATCTCGGGAGGAGGAGTGTGCGTGCCGTGGGAGGAGAAACTGGTGTTTTTGTGACTTCTATCAGAGCGCGCGCTACGTTTTTCGCTCCGCGCTCTAGAGTATTAAAGGAATCTTTGAACGGCGTACGGCTCGAGCGGAAAGTGGTCGTCTCCTCGTTGTTGGGCCCCCGTCGTTGTTGCGATGTCCGCGACTATTTTCCCGGTGATGCCAGCTAACGTGAACCCGATGTGTTGGTGACCGAACGCGTAGATGACGTTTGATTTTGCGGAGCTTCTGCTGAGAACGGGGAGGTAATCCGGTAAAGTCGGGCGACCGCCGAGCCAATCTGAGTTTTTATTTCGCGGCGGCGCGTCGGAGAAATTACGGAGGAGTTTGCGGGTGGAGCTTTCGAGCGAAAGGAGGTTGGAGTCGGTTGGAGGTTGGTCCGGGCCGAATTCTACGAGACCAGCTGCGCGGAGGCGGGATTGTAGCGGGGAAATGATGAAACCGCCTCGTTGGAAACACGTCGCTCGGGTTAACAGCTTGGACGGGGATACTTGTTCAGTGTCCGAAAACTCGACCGAATAGCCGCGCTCCGCGATGAGCGGAATGTCACCGTCGCCGCACATTTTTGCGATTTCTTTCGAACGCCACCCGGAGCAGACGACGATCGTGTGCACGTTGGTATACACGTCGCCGCTTTTGGTGACAATTTCAGCTTTCTCGTCGTTTTGTTGTTCTCCTCTCACGTCGACGACTTCACCGCTGGAACCAGCTTTAATCACGACGGAACCGCCCGAAGGACCTTTCATTTTCAGCGCAAACTCGGCCAACTTTTTTAAGAACACATCCGGCGCTCTCAGCGACCACGCGTCTTTGAAATAAACGCCGCCGTTCGCCACCGCCGAGTCGGTTAAATTCGGTTCCAGCTGTTTACACATCTCTGGCCCGATTAACTCGCCCTCGCCTTCGTGGTTCCATATATTCTTATCCCCCAACAATCGTTTCCTCTCCTCGTTCTTCTCGATGACTTCTTTCGAATCAAATCTGCTCTTCGTGAGTAACAAATATCCGTTCCGATTGGCGTGTTCCTCCAAAAACGCTCGCGCGTCGTTCACCCCGGCTAATCGCAACGTCTCTTTCCACGAACTCGACGCGCGTTTACAAAGTTCCGATAATCCTTCGTTCGTTTTCACCCTGTTCTCTGCGCTGGAATTGCGTAAAAAATGCATCGCAAATTTCATCACTTCCGAAGCGTTCGACGCCGAGAGGCTGAAGCTCAAAGGATTCGCAACATCTCCGTCACCACTTTTCGTACTTCCAAACATCAAACTCCCGCCGAAAAATGCCTTCACGCCGGCGGATAAAAGCGACGCGGGAGAGTCATCGTTCAGACCGAACGTGGCGTACGGTGCAAACGTCCCCGCGTTGCCGTAGCTCGCGCACTCGCCATCTTTTTTCGAGCCGACACCTGAGCGTGCTTTTTCCAAAACCGTCACCGCGAAGCCGCGAGAGCACAAGTGTATGGCACTGGATATGCCGATGAATCCACCGCCGATGACGACGGCAGATTTAGGGAGCTTCGCTGAAGTCGTGGACATTGGTAGTCGCAGTGTGAGTCGTCGTTTACTTGGACGAGACTGTCGTCATAGTGTGTCGTCGTTGATGAGATTCGTGCGGTGTGTGTGAGGACGAAACAAAAGGACGACCAATTAAATTCGATTTGCGCGAGAAGCGAGCGCGGTCTCAACGATATCAACGCAGCGCGGATGATTTATGAACGTGGTATGTTTTTGTGTGTTATAAAAGTAATGCTCTCTCTTTGCTTTCCTTCTCTCTCTTTATGTTTATGTGTTGTTCTCGTCTTAGTCGTGTTCCTCTTCATTATGTATTCTCGCTTCGCTCGCTCTTTCTCTCTACTTTATGCTCGGATCAAGCCGAACAGCGGGTTCGCCGCGCCGATCTGACCTCGTCCGCAAAGTTCAGATTCGTCGAACAAAAACGTCCCGGGGTCGTAATACTCCTCTCTGCCGTCGCAGAAAACCTCCGAGGTGACGCGTCGACCGAACGGAACCGGCGTGAGTTGTTCGACGGTGAGCGCGGACGAGGAAGCGTTTTGTCGCGTTTCTTCGATGAACTTCAACGCTTTCGCGCCAGTTTCTAAATCTAAACCAAAGTTTTCCATGTCTTGCATCAACAACGGCGCGAAGAGCTGGTTCTTGCGCATGATGCCGTGCATGACAAAAGCCGCGGCGTGTTCGCCCAAACCGTGCTTTTCTAACCATCGGACGGCGGTACCGTCGCCGAGGAGTTCGCACAGCACGCGTTGGGTTGGAGGCGGCGGCGGCGTTTTGAGTTCGACGACTGGGTAGGAGTCGAGCGGGCGTCGGAAGTTGTAGCCAGCACCACCTCGAGATCGTCCGGGACCGGCGGCGGATCTTTTCGGGGCGTTCGGGTCGCGAGGTTTCCGCGGTTGGCCTTTCGGTTTTTTTGGCGCCACCCACGGGGCGACGCCAACCGCTCGAGCAACCTCCAAGCGACTTCTGTACCGCTTGTTGTCCGGGGCCCAATACGTCGCGTCGTACGATCCCGCGGATGCACCTTGCGTGCGAATGGCGACGGTCACGCGCCAAGCGCGGTCGAGAACGGCTCCGGATTTGGCAATGAATACTTTCAGTTGGTGCAAAAGGTATTCCGGGTCGCTGTTACTCACCTTGGGAACGGGACCTGTCCATTCCGGCGGACCCGGCACCGGAGGTAAAGGGACGAACTCGTCGCCGTCCTCGGTAACTGGAGCTTCAACTTGTACTGGTGCCGCCGGTGCCGGTTTCTTCTTCGCGTTTTTTTCTTCCTCTTTCTCGTTCGTGGTCGCCGTTGCTTGCGTTTCGGTAGCTTTGACTGGGCGCGACGGAGAAGCTGTCGAAGTTTCGTTCTTGTTCGGATTGCGCTTCTCCATGCCACCGTGCGCCACGGACGTTTGCATGGTTCGCATTGAGGCGAAATTCTCAGTCTTTGCTCGCTTTGAAGCCGGTTCTACTGCACCCGCTTGTGGCGGCAATTTCACCGGAGATTTCATCAAACCTTCTTGGACGGCTTCTAAAACCTTCTTGGAGACGGTGCGTTGTCGACCAGAATTTCGAGTAGGTGCGACAACCGGCTTTTCTTCCTTCTTCAGCTCCTCTTTCTTTTCCTTCGTCGGCGAGGGAATATCAATATCCATTTTATCGGCTAACATAGACGCGTGAAAACCAGTCGCTCCCGCGTCGTCGTCCTCATTCTCTCCGTTATTACCGCCGTTGTGTTCGTTGTCTTTATTGGTGTCGTCTGGTTTCTGATCGCCGCCAGCGTTACCGCCGCCGTCAGATGATGGTCCGGGTCCGTTGTTGTTGTCGTTATCATCGCCACTATTACCACTACTACCGCCTCCACCACCGCCGCCGCCGCTGCCATCATCTTCCTTCTTCTTCTCCTCGGCGTTCTCGTCCGCGTTCTCTTCTTCCTCTTTGACCGTCCCAGGCATATTCTCTGGATCTTCCGGCTCTGGCGCGCGTTTCGGCATCGCCGGTTCGCCTTTCGCGTCGTACGATGCCGCATCTTTATCTGGAGTGTACGCAGCGTCGATGAGCGCGTTGAACAACGCCTGCGCTTTTTCCTTCGAGACGAGCGTCTTACCGTCGTCGAAGAATTCATCGAGCACGCTTTCGCCGCTCACCGCTTTCGCCGCTTCATCCTCTCTGCCGCCGGTTGCCACGAGCATTTTTTGCATCTTTTCAATCAACATCGCGGTGGAAACTTTTGCCATTCTTCGTAAACCCATGCGATAACCTAATCTATACGTTTCATCTTCCGTGCAAAACTCGTTAGGCAACTCTGCGAGAACTCTAGCGGCGTTGTGATGTTCCATCATTTCCTCCACAATCTCCACGCGTTCTTTCGGCGGCGGCGGTTCTGGAGCGTTCGGATCGGCGCCGTTCAAGCGCGTTCTTCGTCGTCCTTCGTCTTTGTTCTCTTCCTCTTTATCAGACTCGTCTCCGAAGTCACCAGTCGCGGCATTGATTAAAGCAGCGGTGTCCGCGGCGAAAGGTGCGCGCGAAGGTTCCGCCGCGCCTCGTCTTCTTGCGGTTGGTCTCGGGACGTAGACTAAACCATCGTCGTCGTCGTCGTCGTCGTCGTCACTCTTTTCGTCGAGTAATTTAACTTTCTCGTTCGCTAAATTCAAAACCTCCTCGTCGCCATCTTCGTATTCAATTTTCGAATACGTTTGACCATCCGCGGGCATGTATTCTTGCTGAACAATCGTGCCAAAGAACCAATCGTTCTCCTTGGGCCAAAATACTTTAATCTTCGCACCGTCCGGGAACGTGCGTTTTGGTTTGCTCCTCGCTCCGCCGCGGTTACGGCCACCTCCTCTCGAAGGGGCGACGGGTGCAGTCGCCGCGGCAACGGCGTTGCCGCCACCGCCGCTACCGCTACCGTTGCCACTACCACCACCACCACTGGCCAAATTCGACGCTCTCGGTCTCCCGACTGGTTTCCTCTTCGAAGTCTGTCCCGGCGACCTCGTCCCGGTGACGCCCGCTCTCGGCGTATTCCTCTGAATCGAGTTCACCAGCTCTCTCTCCTTGCTCTCGTCCGCGTTACAGTCCACGTCCGCGTACTTTCTCTCGTACGAGTGCAAATAGTTTTTATAACTCGTGATCAAGTCGTGCCCAACGCTGGTCGCTTTGTGCGTGCTCGTAAAATTCGCCAACTTTGGAAAAATCTCGCGACTCCAGTTGATTTTTCTTTTACACGTGATTTCGTCCTCGCCCCATCCGCCGCGAGCGACGACTTGCCTGTATATCCCGAACAGATCTAACTTGTACCCATTCAAAGTCTTCGCCGGCCAATTCTCCGGAGCTGTTTGCATGGTTTTAGAAAACAAAAAGGTCAGTCTCTCTTTCTTTCCGTTTCAAAACGGTCGTCAGAGAATATAAAATACGCGCTCTGCTCGCGAAAAACAAAGAGGCTTTTGTTGCTCTCTCTCGCGCGGATCGTTCGGCGCTCGAGCGTCCGTCGCCGGATGTGGATCATCGACGCGATGAACGATCATCCATCAAAAGCCGATCGCGAACGCATTCGAGACGATCATCTCTCCTTAAAATAGTCGTCTCGAAAAGAAATATATGTGACGACGATGATAAAAAGACGAGCAAAAAAATGTCACTCACACGACCCCGGCGGTACCAGTTTCGCCTTCTCGGGCATCGTCTGTAAATGCGCAATCTGTTCGGTGTGATTTGAATAGCAGAGGAAGTTTAAGAAGAAAAATTAACATGTCAGTAAACGTTCTTAAAATCCACGTTCCGATGCACGAACAGGTCGCAAAACGCGATTGGAAAGGAAATCGCACCAAGTCTCTGAGGAATTCATCCTCGGTTAAAGATTCTATCGGTGTTCTCATCGCGGGATGATCGAGCGGAAATTTCCGCTGTATTTTCTCTCTTTCCTCCCCGCTCCGCTGCGAGATGATGGAAATCTCTCGCGTAACTTTCTTCGCTCGAAATGAACAAAACGCGTATCGGATCGCGCAAACAGGTCGGCGCGAATATTACTCGCGAGTTTGACGGAAAATTATGGATAAAAGATGCGGTTAATGCGGTCGATGTGATCGATTAATGGAAATTTTCCTCGGAAGCAAAAGAGCGCTTCCGTGCTTTTTGAACGAAGAAAATTTGGAGCAAATCGAACAAAAAACGAGGTTAAATCGAGACTCTTGCAGAGAGAGAAAAAGACCAACGAAAGAAAGCGCTTGAACGAAATCTCGCACGCGCGTTGTGTGCGCGTATATATATACACAAGTATAGGTTTAATCTCTTTTCTACGCGCTTCTCTCTTTCTTTCTTTCCTTCTCTCTCTTTCTCTCTCTCTCGTGTGAGTAGTTTTATCGCGCGCTATCGCGGTAAAAGGCTTTGAGGTTTTCCTCTTCCTTTTTTGCCCCGTCCGAGCCGCCGAGTTCGGCGGGAGGGAAAAGGCTCTCCAGTCTGTCCGCGGCCGCGCAGAGGAGCGTTAACGTGTCGTCTTCGATGCCTCTGAATGCGTCCTTCTTGATGATGGATGTTTTTCGGCGTCTTTGTCCTCCTTCTCCGTTGAGTTTTTCGGGCGTTCTTCTCGACGTTTTCGGCTTAGTCTTTGATTTATTAGAACCTTTGTTGTTATTAGAGCCTGTGTTGGTTGGTGTCGTCGAGGAGAGTTTGCCGCGCTTCTTCGTAGTTACCGAGGGAAGAGTTGGGGTTGTTTTCTTCGTCGATCGGGACGAACGCGCGGGAGGAGACTTCTCGGCTTTCTCCTCTGGAGTTGAAGGCGCGCTTACGCTCTTCGAAGGATCTTTTAGGGCAAAGAATCGATGATGATTTTCATTGATCTCCGCGCCGTCCTCGGTACCAGTCGTCACCGGATTCTTCTTCTTCACCGGCGTCGTCATCGCTGTCGCGTTGTCTGCGCTTTCACTCATCGCCGCCACTTGATCGAACTGAGTCGGTTCGAGAGACCCTTTCTTCGCGGCGTCGTTTTCCTCTCGGAGAGATATTTGTTCCATCGAAGCGGTAATCGGCGGGAAAGCTTCCGCTAAAGATCCTTTCGCGACGGTGACGATTTTAGTAGCGCTCGATTTTGAGCCGTTCTTGTTATTACTATTGGTATTCGCGTTTTCTTTCCCGCTCGTCTTCCTCTTCTTCCTCTTCTTTTCGTCTTCTTCGTCTTTCTTCGCTCCGTCCTCCTCCTTCTTCTCCTCCTCTTCGTCCGAGAAAGTCTGTCTCTTCTTCTTCTTCTTCTTCTCCTCCTCTTCCTCCTCTCGCTCTTCCTCAATTTGCCTCAACTGATAAAACCTCGCGCGACACTGTTGCGCCGTCCTCCCTTCGATATCCCTCGCGAGAAACGCCCACCTCGCCCCGTGCGTCTCGAACGCTTTCCGTAACTGCTCGTCCTCCTCCTTTTTCCAGTTCCCTCGCTCGACGCTCGGGTCTAAATGTCTTCGCCACCTGCCCATGCACTGCTGATCGGTTCGACCGCTCAGAGATCGCGCGATAATTGCCCATCTTTGGCCGTGTTCGTCGTACAGTTTCGCTAACTGTGTTACACATGTGTGAGTAGTGTTGTTCGTTCGATAGAGAGAGAAATAAGGAGAGTTTTTGTCAGCAAAAGCACTCAAATTTGAGCGCAAAAAGAAGAAAAAAAAATCAAATTTTTGGTTAAAAAAAGTAACAAACCAAATGGCGTTTTCTGTTCCTCCCGTTGACTCGATCTCGAAGTACTACGCGCAGTTGTTGTCGTTCGTCTTCTCGTTCGCTTTTCTCGTGATGACACCGAGAAGAAGCGATGATTGTTTTTGTTGCAAAGCGTGAAAAAGAAAAGTACAGAAGGTTGACTCGATCTCGCTTGCAAAGAACAGACGTTTCGACTCCGCGGGAGCGCTCGCTCGTACTACTAAGTGATGTCTCTCGTTTTCGTCGCTCGAACCGCCGAATCTCTCGCGACTCCCGCGAGAGATGACGATGGTTTTTAAAGCGTGAAAAAGAAAGTACAAACATCATCAAAATTACCTTTTCGTCTTCCTCTTTCGTCCACTTTTCTCTCCGTATGTTTGGATTGACGCGATGTCGCCATCGTTGCGCGCACTGTTGTCCGGTCCGTCCCGGTAACTGCGACGCGACCGTCGCCCATTTGTTGCCGTATTTTTCTTGCATGTGCTGAAGTTTTAAGTCTTCCTGTTTTGTCCACGGTTGGGTTTTTTCTCCCATCTCTGCTTTTGCCACCGAATGCGAGCGTTGATTTTGTTCGTTCATCTTCGTTCGTTCGTGTTGTTCGTCGTCGTTTACGTCGTCATTTGGAGTCGTTGAAAGTGATTCCGATGATGCGTTTTTATTCGTCTCGGAATCTCTTTGTTTTCCCCATGGCGCCATGTGTTTATTTAAATCTCTTCTCCGCCTCTGAAGAAGAACGAACGGAAGACAAAGAAGAGACGTAAAAAAGGGTGCACTCTGAGAGAAGGCGTCGAGCGCTTCTTTTTGTCTTCTTCTTTGTCTTTGTCTTCTTCGCAAACGACGCAAAAGGAGACGATGATGACGGAGATGGGGAAAAAGAGATTTCCCCGAACGACGACGACGCTTGAAAGTTTTTTTGTGTCGCCTGTCTCGTCGAAGATGGAGCGAAAAAGCGACGACTTTGACTTTTTTTCACGATTTTTTGGTCAAACCACCCCCACGGAAAGTGGCTGCTGCTGCTGCTTTTTGACAAGACCACTCAGAAGAACAGAAGAGAAGGGAAGAAAGAGATATGAAGAAGACGTAAAAAATGTCAACACTCAAAACACACGGCGAGTCAAAAGTCGGTTTTAGAAGATTGATGAATCATATATACATATATACAACTTCCCCTTTGCAAAGGAGAGAGACTAGTACCCGCGTCGCGTCGCGTTCTTCTTCTTTTTTATGTGATAAATAAAGCGTCGCCTCGAGCTTTCCACAGCGATCTTCGCTTCCTAAAAATTTTCTTGTTCTCGCATGGCATGTAAACAACGACTGATGAGAATATTTTCATCGTTTACGCGGATTCCGAGCCAGTTCTCTTGGAGGGCGGGCGTTCCATGTGCGCGTTGTTGCAGAACTTTTGGACCGGCGCGGCCAAACCTTGCTTGATTTCTTCCGCAGAGAAGTCGTTTTTGATGTAGTAGTCTTCCTCGGTGGAGTCGTTCGGACCGAGGAACATGGAGCCCCACATCGGGAAGTGGATCGGAATGACCAACAAAGTAACGGCGATGATGGTGATGCCCATGTACATGATACCGTCGTAGGTTTCGATGGAATCGCTGGTGAAGAACAAGGCGATGCAGATGGTGGAACCGGCGTTACCGCCGGCGCCGATGAAGCCAGAGGCGACGCCCAAAGCACGTCTCGTAATGTACGGGACGATACCGTAGGAGGCACCTTCAGACGCTTGCACGCAAATGGAGAACAAGACCATCATAGCAATGGTGGTGGCCAAATCGTCTTTCGCCAAAGCCATGAAGATGCACATGACACCTTCGATGGTTTGCCAGAGCCATAAGCACCACAATCTTCCTCTCATACCGAATCGTCTAGAGGCCCAGTCAGAGGCGAGACCACCGACAGATCTCGCGAATAAGTTCATCAAACCGTAGCACGACGCCAAGACACCGGCGATGGCCAAATCGACGTCGAATTGATCGTACAAGTACGAAGCGACGATGTTGTTCATGGTCAACTCGACGCCGAAGCAGAAGCCGTACGTCGCAACCATGCACCACATTCTGTAGTTCTTCATGCCAATCATGTTGACTTGAAACGCAGATTTCTTTTCGAGAGCACCAGAAGTGTGCATGAGTTTGTAGTTACCGTCCGGTAAATCTTGTCCGAGGAACATGACACCCATACCGCCCAAAAGGTGAGCCAAACCGGGGACGATGTACGCCCATCTCCAAGCGGTGAAAGCGCGTTCTTCCGTAGCTTTGAGCATACCAGCGTAGACCAACGGCATGACGAATTGCGTGACACCACCGCCGAGGTTACCCCAGCCAGCGGCCGTGGCGTTAGCGATACCGACGCACTTACCGTTGAACATGACGGACATCCAAAATTGGCACGCGACAAACGTCGCGAGACCGAGCCCGATGCCCAAACGGCAAATCAAAAATCCAGACGCAGTGCTGACGAACGGCATAGCGAAGCAGAACGGAGCAGTGACTAACAAAATCATACCGAGACCAATTCTCGGGCCGACGAGGTCGACGAACGTGCCCATCAAGACACGGCAGATGATGGTGCCGGTAATCGACGCCAACGCGGCGTTCCCGAGATCCGGCTTGGTCATGTTCAAATCCTCACGGATGACCGGGACCATCGGCGCAGCCGCGAAAGTGGAGACGAAGGAGATGAAAAATCCAATCCAGGACATGTGGAAGGACATGTGGTGCGGTCGTTGGAACGAGAAGATGTTCAAAGACATCGCCTTGTTTTCCCTATTATTTTTTTTAACAAGTAGAAGAGGAGAAGGTGAGTTTTTGGATGAGAGAAGACAAAAAAAGACAAGAGAGTTGGTGAAGACAAATTTTGTTACGCCTATATGCGCGCGCGTCGGCATCGCCTCGATTCGAACTCGAACTTTCCATTTTAACGCGGTAAAAAGATGAACGACACGTTTTTATTCACTTTTATCCATCTTCGACGTAAAGTTCGCGCTCGGAATCGATGGAAACAGCGCGTCTTTCTCCATCACCCATTTCAACAAAGGACAACAAAAAAGGTGACCAAACGTCGTTCGCCTCTTTTCCGACAAAATTATTTTAGGCACTCTCTCTCATTCCCGGAAAGCGAAGAGAGACGCGCGCGAAGGCAAAACGCGAACGTCGCGTATAAACGATAAAGAACGAAGTACTTACGAATCGACCGGAATCGTGTGCACGGGGGTTTCGAACTCTTTAGGCGCCATAGTTGTTTGTATACTTACGCGTCAAAAGCAATGAGGAAAAGTCTCTCTCCGCGTTTGTGCTCCTTTAGGTGTTTTCGCGTCGTTTGTTCAAGGTTTTTTAAAGTGCTTTTTTCATGTCTTTTGATCGCTTTTTTCAAAAAATCTCTCCTCTTGTGGCTCTCGTTCTTCTCACTTCTGAGCATCTTACTCCACATTAAAACGCGCGTATAATAACACAATACATAACAACAACATGCAATTCACTGCTACGAAATTATTCACCGCCTTCTTGGCGTTGATTGCTTTGATGCAATTCGTCTCCGGCGCGGCCTTGTACTCCGAGATGAAAGACGACGACAAAATCACCGTCAGCGTCTCCGACGTCGCCTTGACGGATGGGTGCGCACCGACGGTAAGTGGACTTTTCTCTCTCGTCTTTGTTTTTTGTTGGTTTCGAAAATTTTCTTCGTTTACGTCGTCGGTTTGGAGACGAAAACATCACGAACGCATCGAGAATAGGAGAGAATTAACATTCAACCGCGAGATTTGTTCTTTACTTTGTCGGTTTCTTCTTCGCACGCGACGGCAAAGCGAGCGTTTGTGTCTCTCTTAGGGGTGTTCCGCTTAAAATCTGGAAAATGTGAACAAAGGACGCCACTTTTTCCGCCAAAAGACACTCAGTTAATTTTTACTCATCACGTCTTCTCTCTCTTCACGCGTGACATAAAAACAGACCTACACGGGCGGCGCATCCAGTTTAACGGTCAAATGGTCCGGCTTGACGGTCGCGCCGGCGAAAATCGCCATCAAATTGTGCTACACGAAGGACCAAACCGTGGACAGAGCGTGGAGAAAATTTAAAGACAACATCAAGGACAACAAGCAGTGCAAACAAACGGCGGATACGGCGGCATTTTTGGTGGAACCGTTTGAGTCCACCGGTTTGAGTGATGAGAAGGAAGTTGTGATTCCAATGAATACGGCGCCGACGACGTACACCGTGCAAGTGTTGGCCATGGACGATACCGGGGCGTTTATCCAATACGGGGACAGTTTGTTGAGCGAGTGCCACATTAAGATTGACACGTACGACAGACTCCCGATGACGTTGCAAGGTACCATGGGTTTCTTCTGCGCGTTTTCTTTGATTTTTGCCGGGGCTGTTTGGGTGTACGACGTGAAGAAGCAAAACACAATTGCCGCTCAGTGGGCGCAATAAACAATAAGCAGCAACGGCGTCTTCTTTCGTCTGTGCGCATGGTCAACGAAGAAGCGGCGGCGGGGAACCCCCGGGTGTTTTCTTAACCAACGATCGATGTGAATATACATATTATTTATTGGTACGCAAGGACGGATGGAAGATTCAGAGCTATTTATTGCACGCGTGTAAGCGGATAAATTGTACATAGAGAACCATTTCACATAGAGAACATTTTAATTGAAAGGAAGTCCATCCCTTACGACGATATATGAAAAAATATGAGAAGAAAACCATCGCGCGCAAAAATTGCCATCATCATCATCCATTAAGAAACATTAAACACACACGAATGAATACTCTTATATATAGTTATACGTATACACAACAAATTTCAACAACAACTTTCACCTTAAAACTTCAAAACGTTCTTCTCGCAATCGAAGCCTATACTTTTCAAGTTCTTCTCGCAGCTTTCTACCATCATCGGAGGTCCGCACAACAAAACGACGTTCTCGTCGCTCGGTTGCGGTAAATGCGCTTTCATCATCTCGCTATTCACAAAACCAACGCTTCCGGTCCATTTATTCTCATTCGAATACAACTCCAAACTCGGCGTATCGACCGTGTAGTGCACGGAAAAGTTCAGATCCTTGGCGGCCAACTCGTCCAACTCGGCTTTGCACAAGATGTCCTTCGGCGACTGGTTCGCAAAAATCATGTTCACTTTCGTCGTATCGCCGACGTCGTTGAAGATTTGTCTGGCCACTTGAAGCATAGGCGTAATTCCAGTACCACCGCAAATCATAGAAATCGATTTCACGTTCGCTTTCTTTGCAACGGCGTTGGAGACGGCGTTGGTTACCGAAAATTCACCTCTCGCCGTGTATCGAATCAAACCGTTCGGGCCTTCAAACTCCACGGAATCTTCTCCGACGAGTAACTTGTCCAACTGCTGCGTTACGACGCCGTGATCGTAAATTTTCACCATCAAATCCATAAAGCCTTTCTCCTGGTCGTTGGTAATCGGCGTGTACGGACGAGACGTTTTACCGCCGTCGCAAGACACCATGACGTGTTGTCCAACCGGTAAGCCGAGAATGTGCTCTTTCGTCGGTAACTCGAATCTAAATCGTCTCGTATTTGCAGAAACGTCTTGTTTTTCGACTAGTTTTAACTTGACCTTCTCGCCACTTTTCAAAGTCACCAACGTGCCTTCTGGGTACTCGGTCACCGGTCTCGCCGATTTCGGCGCCGCGTCCTCGGTTTTCATCTTTTCAAACTTGGATTTCGGCGCCGAGCACGACGGGCAGACGTAATCCGCTGGCAACGAATCGAACGGTTTCTCCTCGGAATAGATGTACCCGCACCCGGTGCAAATGTGTGTTTGTTTCCCCAAAGCTTTCGGAACGCCTTTGGTATACTGCGCGGACTTGTTGATTTTCCACCTCGCGGCGTTGTTTGGATTTTCCGTCGGCGTCGATTTCCTCGTCGCGCCAAACTTTTCAATCATGACATTTTCCACGACCGGATACAACTCGGACATGGCCACTTTTTCGATCTCGGCTTTCTCTTTCAAATGACCAGTTGGACCAACCGTGCCGCCGATGAAAATGTTCACGCCGGGAACCATACCTTTCGCGCCGGACGGATCCTTGACTTGCGCGCCCATCAGACCGACGTCCGCGACTTGTACCGGCGCGCACGAGTTCGGACACCCGGTCCAAATCATTCGAACGTCTTTCGGAAAATCGAGCACGGATTCCAAGTGTTCCGCTAACTTGTACGCGTTTTGCTTGGTTTCAATTTGCGCAAACCCGCAAAATTGGTTCCCCGTGCAGGCGACGATGTTTCCAACAATCCTACCCGGTTTCGTCGAGTATCGCGAAAACAAGTCGTCTTTTAACAGCTCGTCGACCTTCTCTTTCGGAACGTTTGGAATCAAGAAGTTTTGCTCGACGGTTAAACGAATCTCGCCGCTGCCGTACTTCTCCGCCAACTCTGCGATGCGCATCATGTCGTCGCCTTGTAAACGACCGCCGACGACGTTCGCGCCAACCCACTGTAAACCTTCTTGCTTTTGGTCGTGGACGCCGATGACATTTCTTCTGACTTGCGTGCGATCGATTAAATCTTGTTTTGCCGCTCGCGCTAACGAGTTTGCCCCACCTGGCATTCTCGATTCGACTTCCGTGCGAAAGACTTCCAATCCCATCTCGTCCACCAACCACATCATCCTCGCTTTTTGCCTGTTGCCGCGATGGCCGTAATCTCTGAACGTGGTCAAGATCGCGTGCGTCATGGCGACAACATCTGATTCAGGAACCCACGCGTCCAAGGGGATCGCTTCCGCAGCTCTCGCGGAGGAGATAAACCCGCCGACCAAAACGTTAAATCCCATCTCGCCCGTCGTCTCGTTTTTCGCCGGGACAAACGCCAAATCGTTCAACTCCGGGTGTTCGAAATAATCCGACGAACCAACCACGCAGACGTTCCACTTTCTCCCCAAGTTGGCAATTTCCGGGTTTCCTCTTCCACCACCGGTGACATATTCTTGAATATTATCCGTAAACGGTCTCGTATCGATGATCTCCAACGGGTCGATCCCGGCGATGGGCGACCCGGTGGCGTTTCTCGCGTTGTCCAACCCGGACTGTAAAGAACACATCTTTAAACGCTCCAAGTTGACCATAATATCGTGCGCATCTTTCAACTGAATCCCTCGCATTTGAATGTTCTGCCTGGTCGTGATATCTGCGCACCCGTCGTCGCCGTACGATTGCACCAAACTCGCCAAATACTTCATCTGTTCCGAGGAAACGATCCCGCCCGGCAACTTCAATCGCATCATAAATCTCCCGTAATGTCCTTTCCTTCGGTGAAACAGTCCCGCCCATTTCAAGCGATGGTCGATTTCATCTCCATCTCCCAACTCTTTTTCAAACTTCTCGAAATCTTCTTTCGTCGACCCGCTCTTCTCGCCTAAAGTTTTAATCTCGTTCAACGCGATCACCGTCTTCATGGCGTCCTTGGCCAATTTCAACTTTTCAAACGGATTCGTCGGTTTCTGCCACTCCTCTTTGACCACGTAGTACCCGTCTTCATCTTTATACACGTGCGCGTCCTCACGAACGACTTCTGGGAAGTTTGGGAAGTATTTTTCCTTCGTCTCTTCGTTAAATGTTTTCAACGCGCTTTCGCTTTCCACGACATGTTTGAGCAAACTTTCGGAAGTGTTCACGTCTTTTGTCTGCGCTTTTCTTGTCGACGTTCTTCTCCCGCTGCTCTTGTTATTGCTCCCAGCGCGGTTCAAAGAAGCAATCGCCACGGCTGTTCCAGTCACACCGACGACGACCATCGCCGAAACAGTAGTGTTATTCAAAGAAGAAGAGGAAGAGGAGATGGACGCGACGTTTGGTTGGACGATGATGTTTTTTTTTCCGCCTTTTGTTGTCTTGGGTGCTAAACGATGATGATGGTGATGATTTTTAGCAGAGGAAGACGAAGAAGCGCTCTCGTCTTTAAAAGAAGAAGAGGCGCCGCACTGAATTCTTACGTTATTTCCTAACGACGACGCGTTGAGTGCGGATCTCATCGCGTCTCTTTGTGTTGTGTTCGTGTGTACTACACGCGCAGCTTATTTTGGAGCAACACAAAAAGCAAAAGCGTGAAAAAGAGCGAAACAAGAAAAGAACAAAATTTTGTTTTTTCCTTCTCCCTCCTAAAAAGCGGAAAAAATGTGGGCACCGAAAATGTCGACCAAAGGGCACACAGGTGACCAAAGGACGAAGGACAAAGGACGGACAAATCTCTCATCTCTCTCTCTCTCTCTTTTGTGTCGCGTATGCATCTATTCACAGTTCTTCTTCCAGGAAGAAAAGAAGACACAGAATCACCCGTCCGAAGAAGGCGCGGAGAATCCTCCCTCCTTCGCGTTTCTCTCAGTATTTGCGCTCTCGAGATGGTGTCGTTGTTTCATCAGAGCGCGAGAGCACGCAGAAGAAAGCGAGCATCCGCCCGAGGAAGAAAAACAAACAAACAAACAAACAAAGGACGGAGGAACAAAAAATCTCAAAAAAGTGCCAACGTGGCATTTTTCAGCGAGCAAAGCGCGGCAGACTTTTAGGGGATTGGCGTCGTTTGTTCACAAAAAATTAAAGGGAAGAAGAGAATACGAAACGACTACTACTCACACGATGATGATGACGACGATGATGACCACGACTCGTACTCCTTCTTCTGCGTTTGCGTCGAAGAAATCAGTGAAGTCGTCCTCTTTTTCGGGGAGTTTTGCGACGAAAAGTCTGCCTTCGCGTTCCTTTTCGAAACGTAACAGTTCTTCTTCCATCACCATCGGGGGAAACGCATTCTTCGCGAACGAGAGTTTAACACAAAGACGACAAAGACGAGCGGGAGGAAGAAGAACACAATCTTCAAAACTCATCGTGCACGCGTCGGATAAAACGCCACCGGAAACGTTCCAAGCGGCAGTCGCCACGTCGGAGAAGAAAGCCAACGCGGATGTGTTCTCCACGTTCGCGTTGAGTTTTACCGCCGGGGCGCTCATTGGGTTCGGTGGTCTGTTTTTAACCACCGTGGGCGGGAGCTCGCCGGCATTGGCAGCCGCGAATCCAGGGCTCTCGAACCTGGTGAAAGGCCTGTTTGGCTTACCGTTTGGGTTAACCATGGTTATATTAACCGGCGCGGAGTTGTTCACCGGGAACGTGTTTGTGATGTTGAGCGGCTTGTTGTCGAAGAAAGTCACCCGGGCGCAAGTGATGAAAAATTGGCTGGTGTCGTACGCCGGTAACTTTGCCGGGTCGGTGTTTTTGGCGTACATGGCGTACGTGGCGATGACTTCGGCGGCGAATCCAGCGCCGGCGATTGCGATTGCAACGATGAAAGCGACGACGTTACCGGTTACGGTGGCGTTCGTGAGAGGGGTGCTGTGTAACTGGTTGGTGTGTTTAGCCGTGTGGGGGACGATGGCTTCGACGAGCGTCGCCGGGAAGATTTTGGCCATCTTCTGGCCGATTACCGCGTTCGTGACCATGGGATTTGAACACTCGATTGCGAATATGTTTTTGATTCCGCACGGGATGTTGTACGGTGCGGACGTGTCGGTGTCACAAATGCTTTTGGGGAACATTTTGCCGGTGACGCTCGGAAACATGGTCGGCGCCGCCGCGTTCGTAGCCGGCGTGCATTACTTAGCGTACGGGCGCAACAAATAAACGACGCGGAAACTCCTAATACACGTTTGCACATGAGATATTTTAAACGATGATGATGATTTTGATTTGATATATACAGAATACATATAGAAATTCTCTCCTCCTCTCTTACTATTTGACTAATATCGTATGATGTCCTCATCCATAAATCCAAGCTCTTTCAACGCGGGAATGCACGCGTCTTCTTCAAACGCCGGCGGACCGCACATGACGGCGACAGACGTTCCATCTTTAGAGGTATCAAAACCGTGTAAACCTATGATCTTCTTTGAAATTCGTCCGACTTGCATGCGACCTTTGGCGATATCAGACTCGTAGCTTTTATCCACCGCTTTTGAAATCAAATAGTGCATTCGAAACCTCTTCGGGTGTTCTCGCTCTAATCGATCCAAAGTGTATTTCAACAGAACGTCTTTTTCGCTTTTGTTTGCGTAAATAAATACGATTTCGGTTTCATCCGTCGGGTCGCTCAAAATAGCTACGATGAGTTGCAACATCGGCGCGACGCCGGTACCGCCGCCCATCAACGTCATCTTCTTCACCGGGTTCGCGCGAACTTTTTTATCGATGATTAATTTACCGCCATTCTCGTAGACGATGTGACCGATCGGACCTTTGACGTCGATAGTATCGCCTTCGTTGAGTTGATTCAAATACTGCGTCAAAGCGCCGCCTTCCGGGTAACTCTCGTTCGCGCCGGAGAAGTATATCTTGATGACAAACTCCACCGCGCCTAAAGTGCCGTTCAAAGACGACGGCGTGTACGCTCTCATGACTTTTCTACCTTTCCACTCACCTCTTAAATATAAGTGCTGACCGACTGGTATCCCGACTTGGTGTTCGGGAGATTCCAGTTGTAATCTAAGCAAAACGCAATCGTGCGAAAGCGGCACCTTCTTTTCGATTTTCAGCGGGATCCACTTCTTCGGGCTACATCCGAGCGGATTCTTCGCGTCGTCTACCGGGTGCGACGCGCCCGCCCACATGCGATCAAACGCCAACGCTTCAGCTTCTTCGCCTAAAACGATGTCCCCGTAGACGTCTTTGTTTTCTTGCCAGTGCTTGACTAAATCGACGTTTCCGGTCGTCGGCGTCGGCGGGTATACTTTCTTCTTGTTCTTCTCTTCTTCCACGACTTCTTTCACGACTTCACCAACGCCGCTCGCGACGAGATTCGTGACGTCAGACAAGGATGACGACGACGGCTTCACGCCAACCTCGCCGATGTAATACGGTTCCAATTGCTTCCACGCTTTCGCGGAGTGCACTGCCTCGAAATCCTCCGTCGTGTCTTCGCCGGCGTTCATGGTGATTGACGCGTTCCCGCCCGGGTGTAAACCTTCCTTCAAATACGCGTTCGTGTCGTACACTTTCCCTTTCACGATGATCCAACAATCGTCCTCGGAGTTGTGTTTGGCGACTTCTTCTTCGGTGTAATATTTCGCATCTGCTGGGATGATGGATATTGGAGATTCTGTTCTCTTTTTCTCCTCCGAAGGCGGCGGTTTCACTCCTTCGACGACGTTGGATGCGCCGACGACGCTCGCAATCTCTCTTGTCTGTTTCGCCGCCGCTGATCGCAAAGTTAAATCAATCTCCTCCCCTGCTCTTTGACCGTCCAATTGCTCAATCACTGGCTCCCACTCACCCGCGGTGTGTCCCATCCACCCGCCTTTCAACGTCCCCGGCTCCGTCGGGTGTTCGCATCTCACGAATCGTTTTCCTAAAAATTCAACTTCACTCGTTTTCACTCTAAACTGAGGATTGTTCCCCATACCCATCAAGTTCCACGTCAAATCTCTCGGTTGGGTGTTGTTCGCTTCGTCCCACGCGCGGCATATGATTTCAGAGGATTCAACCAGTCGACTCCGTTCGACGAGTTTGGAAAATTTCACCCACGTCCAGTGTTTCCCGTATGCCGTCGGTTTCGACGGTCGGTGAATGTCGCACAACTCCCAAGTATATCCGCCGTTCAGAGATATCTCGCATCTCGTAATTTTCCTCCCGCCGCCGGTATACGCGTACCCTTTCACTAAATACTCTTTCTCGTCCGAGTTGAGTTCGTAATTGCATCGTATGTGTTCGCCGTGCGCCGGCGACGTCACCGCCGAGTTGATGTTCAGCTCGTTGAAAATATACTCCGGTTTCTCCCACCAGTTTTCCGAATCCGCGAGTTTCTCGTCCACGTGCGGAGGTAAAATTCGATTATCCCGGAAGTGGTAAAAGTTATCGCTCTCTTTGTTGGTGATTGTAATCTTGGACAACCATTTAATCATTCTCCCACCTATGTACCCGGGAATGATTAATCTCACCGGAAACCCGTGATCCGGCTTCAACTTCTCCCCGTTTTGCATGTACGCGATCATCACGTCTTGACTCGGATCCAACGCTTTGTGCAACGGAATGCTCGTCCCGTACGTGCCTAACTCCCCTTTCGGCAGCTCGCGCTCGGGTCCTTCGAAACAGACGAACAAACCTTCTTTCGGTTCTTTAACGCCGAGTTTAAACAACACCTCTCGCAACGGCGCGCCGGTCCACAACGAGTTTGATAATCCGGCGGCGCCCCAGTTGAACCCGATAGTTTTCTTCCGCATGTTTTGTTCTTTTCGTCTATTTCCCGCGCAGACGAGTAAAACCGGCTTCGTCACTTTCGGCAAGGCGCAAATATCCTTCATGGTGAACGTTTTTGACTTCTTCGGTTTCTTCGGTTTCAAAGACGAACTCGAACTCGAAGACGTTGAACTCCAATCCTCCACCACGATCCGGTGCGCGTCCCAAGTCAAATTCGGTACCGCCCCGTGGTTCCTCACGAAATGTAAACTCGCCGGCGTCACGTCCCCGCTTTCTTCTAACGTTTTCAAATCCGGTTCGCAATTGAACGGGTGCGTTCCGGTCAATCTGACCAGATTTGGATGTCGCGCCACCCAATTATCCGGGGTGTTTACATCTTTCACGTCTGGGGATTTCGCTTGAGAATCGTACTTTCGAAGGGAAGCGATGCTCCCGCCGTTTTCAGCCAGAAGTAACGCGAGTTCGGTTTCCTCCATCTTGGTCGGCGCATCTTCTTCTTTCGCACTCATCGCAACCGCACCAAAACGGTTTCTTCTTCTTTGCGGAGCGCTTTCTTTCCGCGCGCGTGTCTCTCGCAAAATCTATGCACGACCAAACGACGCCTTTTTTCTCCCAAAGAAGGGGAAGAAATTCTCTCTTTCTCTCGAGGAGGAATAATGAATACACTACGAATAAATAAATGTATGAAAAGACCACCGAACGCGCTCTCTCCCTCTCAAAACTCGTTCTTTCGCTCTTCTTTCTTCTTTCTTCTTCTTTGCGAAGGCAAAGTGTCTTTCGTCTGAATAAATATGTCGTCACCCCTAAAGAATATAAAACTCTCTTTCCTTCCCCAATACGAGTTGACAAAAAAACAAGCCAAAAAGAGGGAAGGAAACAGAACTCCGAACGAAAGCGAAACGATTCGAGATTTCTTTTTTCTATTGTGTTTTTTTGAAAAAAAGCGACCAAACGACAAAAATGGATCACATCCGACGTTTGACAGCTCTTTTTGCGTCTCTCGAGACGATGAAATGTGCTCACTTTTATATCATCTCAAGTGATAAAAGACGCACGCTCATCGGAAACGACGCGCGAAAGCTTTCTCCGATCGTTCTGTCATACAAGAAGACTAATCGAGACAAAAGAAGAAGAAGAATACTACATAATAATGGTGTTACCAATCGTCGCCTCTGCCGTCGCCGGCGCGGGGATTAAAACTGTTCTCGACAAGACCGTGTTAAAGAAGAACGACAAAGAGGATTCCAAAGACGACCTTTGTGCGAGCGCGAACTTCGTCGTCTCGTCCGACATGAACATCAACCACGACGCGGACGCGTTAAAGTCTCGATACCGATACCTCGCGCAACCGTACCCACAGGTGGACGAACGCGATGTGAAAACACCAGACAATTGGGTCAAACGTCACCCATCTTTAATACGATTGACCGGGAAACACCCGTTTAACGTGGAAGCGCCTCTGCCTGAAATGTTCGATTACGGTTTCATCTCGCCTGTGAATTTACACATCGTGCGGAACCACGGCGCGGTGCCGAAACTGGAGTGGAACACGCACACGATTAAAATAAACGGGAATTGCCAAAAACCGTTTGAAATTGGGATGGACGAACTCTCGAAACTGCCGTACGAACAGTTCCCGTGTTTAGTCGTCTGTGCGGGGAACAGGAGGAAGGAACAGAACATGATTAAATCTTCGATTGGGTTTAATTGGGGGCCGTGCGCCGTCGGGAACACGTATTGGAAAGGCGTGCCGCTGAGAGTTTTGTTGAATAAAGCGGGGGTGTATAAAGCCGGGCCGGGAGCGAGGTTTGTGTGTTTGAACGGGCCGCAAGATGAGTTGCCGAAAAGTTACGACGGGCAGGATGGGGGGCCGGGGTCGTACGGGACGTCCATCGATATGGAAACCGCGTTGGATCCGACGTGCGACGTGATCGTGGCGTACGAACAAAACGGGGAACGTTTACACCCGGACCACGGGTACCCGGTGAGAATTATCATTCCTGGGTATATTGGTGGGAGAATGATTAAGTTTTTGGCGGAAATTACGGTGACTGATCGCGAGAGTAACAACTTTTATCACTTCAACGATAACCGCGTGTTGCCGCCGACGGTGGACGCGGAAATCGCGACGAAAGATAAATGGTGGTTTAAAGAGGAATACATCATCAACCAGTTGAACATTAACGGTGCAATTGCGTATCCCGCGCACGAAGAGGTGATCAAACCGTCGACGAAGAAGTACGTGATGAAAGGGTACGCGTATTCCGGAGGCGGGAGGAAAGTTATTCGAGCCGAGGTGTCGTTCGATCAAGGCATGTCTTGGAAGTTGGCGGATATTAACGTGAGAGAAACCCCGAGATGGGCGGCTGGAAGTTCCGGAGATAAAGCAAGACATTGGTGTTGGTGCATGTGGGAGTACGAGTTGGACACCGCGATGTTGTTTGACCCGTCGTGCAAAGAAATCTTGTTCCGCGCGGTGGACCAATCGCAAAATTTTATGCCAGAACGCCCGACGTGGAACGTCATGGGCATGTTGAATAACCCGTGGTATCGCGTGAGAGTGCACAAAGAACCGGACGGAGGAGTAAAAATGGAACACGCGACGATTGCTGGTCCCACTCCCGGGGGCTGGATGCAACAAATGGCCGAGAAAGCGGGCGGTGAGTTGTTGTGGGGTTGGGGCGGCGAAGGCGCGCCGGCCGCGCCGTGAGAAGAGACGCGAGAAAAATATATTTATTATTATTAAAATCACACTTCGTATGGATGAACGTGTTTGTGTAAATACTACTAACGAAATCAATTTCGATCATCACGCCACTACGCTACATTACTACGCTCTCTCTACATATACTTTTATTCTTCGTTAGACTCGCTGTGCGCTAATAAGCTCCCGCTCGAAAAATTTCTCACCAAAGCTCTCGCGTTCCCTCCAGCCGCCAAGTTATCCAGACTCGCTTCCCTTCTCACTTCCTCTAGTTTTCGATTTAACGTCGCAGGCATGCCGCCTCTCGGTTTTCTGAACGAATTGCCACCTCTCAGAGACCCTTCCAACGAGCCCGGCGGTTGTTGCGCGGGGTTCGTACCGTCTCGCGAGAGGCGTTCCGGACTGATTTTCTTCTTCGCCTCGTTATAGAAACTAGAAGACGACTCCATCGTAATCGCCGGGGCGCTGGAATTCGAATTTTTGAGCGGCGACGACCCGTTATCGGCATCATCACTAAACGATGCTTCTTTCATGCGCTCCAGTTGCGTCGTTTCAACTAATCGGAGTAAATCCCCGTGTCGCACTAAAACGGTATTTCGAATCGTCTCTTGCGCGTTCTTGGAAGAGGTGATTTTCGTCATCTCGTTTTCGCCGCCAAATCTGTTCCTCCTTTTCGCTAAAACGTTGCTTTCGAGTTCAACTAACTGGTCCGCAGTTTTAAATAAACCAGACGCCACGCACGCGGTAATCAGTTCGTCCAGTGAACTCAAACCTTGTTCGTGCACCAACCCGATGAAACTTCTCGCCTCGGGGTCCTCGTCTAAACTTTTTCGAAACGAATGCGCCAAGTGCGCTAAACCACCGGTGCCTACTTTGGCGTTCCCTCGGTGCGTGGAATCGTCGTTCCACGAGTACGACCCGTTGCTCGTTCTGGAGCCTTCGTTGCTCGAACCTCCTCCATCGTTTTCGCTCTCATCGTCCCCGTTGTTCTCTTCCGCGTGTTCCGCGTCTTCCTCCCTTCTTCTGTTACCATTCTTTTTCAATTCTACATTCAATCCAACGTTCGCTTTGCCGTCGTGCACGCTCTTCTCCGAACTCATGTTCAACCATCGTCTCAAAGTCGCCACGTCTTGCGCGCTCAACTCGCACAGAATCTTCACGCACTCTTTCGTGATATCTTTCGTCTCTTCCAACGCCAACAGCGACCGCTCGACGTCTTTTTGCATCGTCGCCGGCACTAAAATGTCCCTCTCTCTGCTCACATTTGTCCCGGCTTTCTGGTATTCTTCTTTCATTTGAACAAACTTTCTTAAATATTTGTGCTGATTCACTTGCGCGGCGTTCATGCGTGAACTCGGGTTCACCACCAACAGTTTCGAGACTAAACTTCGAGCCTGTTTATTAAACGTCTCGTCGAACGGTTCGTACGATCCTCGCAGAACCGCGTACACGCCTTCCACGGTCCTCGAAAACGGCATTTTATTACTAATCAAGAGGTACAAAAACACACCTACCGCCCACATATCGCTGGCTTGGCCGTATTCGCACCTCTTCTCTACCTCAGGCGCTTGGAACAAACTCGTTCCCATCGGCTGTAAATTCCCTTCCATGTGGTCCTTCCTCTTCAAAACCACCGCTCGACCGAAATCAATCAACTTCACCTGTCTCGGCTCCTGATTCGTAATCATCACGTTTTCCGGCTGTAAATCCCTAAAACACACGTTCCTCGCGTGCACGTGCGCCACCGCATCGCACAGCTGTCGCATCAGCGAAAACTTCTCCTCCCTTTGCTCTTTCTCCGTCTGCGCGCCGCTCGCCAACTTCTCGTCGCATTCTACCAAATAGCTAATCAAACCTTTCCCGTCGATTTTTTCCATCACCAGTTGTAACTCCGAGCTCGTTTGATACGCCGCTATTAACTGGACGATGTTTGGATGTCGCATTCGAGAGAGTGTTTCTAACTCCGCGTACGCTTCTTTCCTTCGCTCGCCAGAATTCTTGTTCATGGCGCCAATGTGTGTCTCTTTGATGGCAACTTTTTCTCCCTTGAAGGAATCCTTCTCTCCTCTCGCGGTCCCTTCGTACACCGAACCTTGCATCCCGCTTCCAATTTTCTTCTTCGAGATGACATAGTCCTTGGAGACGACTTTATCGAAATACATGTTGACTTCAGAGCCTTCTCGTTGGACGTGTTTCGAGTACCACGTTTTGCCGTCGCGAGCGGATTCGTCGCCGCCGGATTTCCCTACAAGGAAAGACTTTGACGGCGACGACGCGCAGATGCCCATTCTTTCGATAAAACTCTTTACAACAAAGTAGCGTCCCTCGTTTATTATTATTAGTACTACTGCTGCTCTGCTGCGACTCTCGAAAACACCACCACTTACTTTCCTCGCGCACCGGAAAGGCGTAAAGGGCTTCGTTGTTGATAAATGCCGACCTTTGGTCGTTAAAAAGGTCCGCTTTCGTCGTATCTTTTGGCGTCTTTTGACCACAAATTTTGCCAATTAATTTTCCAAATTATCCAAACACACATAACACATATCCTCTTTAAGTCTTCTCTAAAGTCGTGCTCTTAAAAGCTGAGAGTCTCTCGCGACAGCTTTGCGACGCGAACGACGTAAACGAGGCTAACAAATGAGAGAAGAAGGAGAACGAGCACAGACCGAGGACGATGGTTTCTCCAACAAAAAATCATCAGCAAAACTGGAATCCGGTCCGTCCGATGTGGAATACAGAAAGTGGCGGAAATTCACTTCCGAGCAAGTTTCCAAACACGCGCGCCTCCACGACGGATGGATAATAGTCCATAAACGCGTGTACGACATTACCTCGTTCGCGAAAACACACCCTGGGTTTAACAACGCCGGTCAAGTGTCGACGGCGTTAGCGATAGCGAGGAGTTTAGGGAAAGATGCGACGGAGGAGTTTACGGAGATTCATTCCTTGACCGCGTGGAAGCAGCTGAGGGATTTTCAGATTGGCGTTTTGGCGAGAGAAGGCGAGGATGCATCTGTTATTGTTTCGGAGGATGATAATATTGAGCACGTGATACCGGAATGGTTAAAAAACGATCGGGATTTTTGGGTGCGATATAGCGGCGGGGTGGACGCGTCCGTGTTGAGGTATTTGACGAAGAACGGGTATCCGCAAGAGGAGGATGGCGACGACGACGACGACCCCGAGAAGAACAAGAACAAGAACACGAAGAACACGAATACTAGAAAATCCGCAAATACGAAAATAAACATAAAAATCCTCGCGTTCGTCGTCGCGCTCGGGAGTAGCGCCTTAGCGGCAGTCAAAAGTAACAACACCGGCGCCAAAACGAGCGAGAGAGGAGAACACCATCGGTGGGTTTGGGAAGGGAACAACAACAACAAGTTCACCTCGCGCGCGCGGTAGCAATACTACTACTACTACTACTAATAGGTACTACTAATAGGTAATAATAGGTACACATCTAAACATGTTCGTGTCTTCATCTCTCGTCTACTACTTCTTCTTTTTCCCATCCTTGAACTGCTTCTCTTGCTCGGCCAAATCTTTCATGTGCTGTTCCGCCGCCGCTTTTTCCGTCGTCATTTGCCTCTTATCTTGGTACGGACGCATTTCGTGTATCGGTAACGAGACGAACGCGATGACGATGCCTGTTTAAAGGGAGAGAGAGAGCGTCGTTTACGCGGGTGAGTGTTCATACAGTTTTAGGCGTCCTTTGGTCGTGGAAAAACGAAACGAATTACGAACACACAAACAGACGGTGATACTGGTGATAAAACGCGTACCAATCAACAAACACTTGGTGGTGGAAATCCCGAACAACTCCTCGCTTCTTGGCGCGACGACCGTGAGCGCGATGGCGACGAGCGCGACTAAGAATCCGCCGTATTGATGAAGGATGTTCTTAATTGAAGGCATTTTGTGTTCGGAGTAGGTAAAAGGAGTGAAGAGGTATCGAAAGAGATTTTTACTTCATAATACGTTAATCGATACTATTTATTAAACACAGAAGGGGAATTCGCGGCGCGACAGATGGCGGCGAACGACCTCGACGCTCTCGAGGCACCGGGAACGTTCACGTAACTTAACTTTCCTAAAGCCATGCTCGCTCGTTCCCGTTGTTCTCTGGACAAGTCTTCGTGGAAGGTTAACCCCTCGTTGGCGACGGCGGTGAACGCGTTGGCGACGGCGTCGATGACTTTCGAGCGAAGGCTTTGGAGACGTTTTCGCGTATGCGAAGATGCTGCTGCGGTTTGTGATTTTGTGTTTTCGGAGTCGGAGTTGTGAAGAGGAACGACGAGAAGTGCTTCGAACGCGTCGGAGGCGAACCTTTCTATGGATTCACAGAAAGGATGGGATTCGCCGACGCCGCTTAAAGCCATCGCGCCGGGAGAGTGGACACCATTCGAAGACGACGTCGACGATGTAAGTACGAGCAAACTCTGCGTGCTAACATCTGGATGTACTGCACAAGATATGCGGAGCGCTTCGGCGGCAGCTTCGGCGTACGTAATCGAGGTGTCATCGTCAATCGCCGCCGTGGTACACTCGAGAAACGTCTGAGATATCTCGGCAAACGTGCGCATGGCTCGCAAAGAGGCGTCTATGAGATCTTCTCCATCGGTGCTTTCAGTGCTGGTATCTTCTAAAGTTTGCATCGCCCGCTTCGCCAAGACCTCGCACATCTTCGAAGCCGGTTCTACGAACGGTTCTACGCGATTTTCTCTCGAATAGACCAGAACATCCGCGACTCTTTCGCACGCGTTCAGCTCTGTGAAGAGCTTCCTCGTCGATAGAATTGAGCTTTTGGAGCGGCACAAGAATAAACACAAGCGGGCGTTGTGCGCGTTGTTATTCGCGTGATCGAGACTGAGAAAAGCGAAGAACTTCGAGGCAAAATGCGCGAGCGCCTTCTCCAAAGCTTCGTCGCCGCGCGCGTTGGCGTTCTCTTCCTCCTCCTCGGCGCCACCGTTGTTTATAGAACCGGCTAAAAGTTTCAGAGCGTAGAGTGGAATGGGGTCCTCGTCCATCAAAAGCGCTGGACAGGACGGAAGAAAATCGGTTCGCAACGACTCGGCGAGATATCGTTTATCGTCCGCGTCAATTTGACAGCAAACGATGCCTTCTTTGTCGTGCACGTTAGTGGTCTCTTCCGGCACACTTTCATCATCCATATTTTCCACCGGCTGGAGCGCCAAGAGTGGTAGCATGCTATCGCACGTCAACTTGAGAGCTAAGAATCTCGCATCCGGGGAATCTGACCCTCGCAACAACTTCGCGAGTGCAGGTAAAACCTCTCGGATGGTCACCTTTGGAAATCGTAAAAGACTTTTTTGCGCGTCTCGCGACAACGTCTCCAAGAGAGAAGAAACGCCGAGTCGAAATTCTTCAGATGCTTTAATCTTTCTGTCGAGAAGTTCTTGAAACATGCGCTCTTTGCTCGCGGTATTGCCACCACGAAATCCTGAAAACCATTTCGATGGACTTTTGTTGTTCGCGTTATTATTCGCATCCATCTCCTCGAGAGGGGCTGCCGCCGCGGAAGGCAGCGCCGTCGCCGCGGCTTGAATAAATACAGAAACTTTGCGTAAGAAAGCCTCGTCACAGACGCGATCTCGCATAAATCCAACGCATAACGCGTGTGCGAGGGCTGGAAACAGCGCAGTGGCACCACTTTGCGAGAAATGTGTTCGACGAACATCGTTGACATCGAAGGTTTCCAGGCTGAGCTTCTCGTTCGCGTCTGCGATGATCCGCCTCGCTTCGGAAGATATCGCGTCCGAAGCCCGTCGTGATAAGTCTGCAATCGTTCGAAACAAACACTCTGCACACCTCGTCAAATACACGTCGTTGTTGGCGTGTAAGGTAACTTTTTCAGCCACGTAGAGAATGCGATTGTTTGTAAAATGCACGAGCCAAGCAGGGTGCGCTGAACACAAGGCGGAAATAGCAACCAAAGCCTTGCCTCGATTGATAGAATTCGCGCCGCGCTCGGAAATCAACGAGAGCTCTTTCGCGAGAATATTCTCGTCCGCATAAAAAGCCGAACCACCACCACTGCCACCGGTCGAATTGTTTTTAAGGTCTCCAGTATCCCCGTTCGAGGCAGTCGAGGAGCTCGCACGAAGCGTCTCTAAAAACGCATGCTTCGAAGCTTCATTCGACAAGACGACATTTAAACACCTCAAACCGTTCCCGGAAACTTTGGAAGAGTCGTCGGAAATGAGCCGAGAGACATAATGCGCGCAAACTGAGGACGTTGCAAAATCGACGAGAAGTTGCGGCGAAGACGCCAGACATCGAGCAGCGGCAGACGATGCGGTAACTCTCGCGCTTTCGCTCTCTCTTTGATCGGCGAGTGCAATTTCAAAGAGTTTAGCGAGAGTTGCGTTGGTTAAGAACGTATCCTGGACCCATTTTGGATGTTTACACTCGTTCTCGGCATTCTCTTCCTTGTTATCATCATCAACTTCATGACCATCATCATCATCGTCACACCGAGGCGTGACTATATTTTCAATTGTCTTGGTCGCGTAATGTCGGGTGACGGCGTCTTCAGTCACGTTCAATTTTGAACACACCGCGGCGAGTACTTTATCGCTCACGCCCCAAATAACCGCAGCCGTCTCTGGACCGACCTTAGCTTTCGTGCGAGGGGCGAGATTACCATTATTGTCTTCTTCGTCTTCTCCTTCTTGACTTTCATCGTCATCGAAGCTTACATCTCGCTCGGACTGCGTGGCCACGTAAAACAGCAATTCTCCGAGCGTCGCCATCGCCTTTCTCTTCGCGCGTTCGTTTGAATCATCGATTACTTCCGCGAGCGTCTCGCAAATATTCGTCTTTTCGTTTGCTAACAGCTCGTCGCCAATTTCCGTCGCGTGACGAAAAAGAAGTCCCAATATCGAGCAGAGACGCGTCCGCAAAGTTGGCGCTTTCGATTGGGCGAGCACCTCGACAAACATGGAGGCTAAGCTTGAATTCACGAGCACGTTCGCCGCTTCGGCGTTGCTACAAAGCGTTTCAAAGTACGCCAACGCGTTAACTTTCGAGCGCATGGGTGAACTTTCCGCGACTGAGCGATACACAGCAGTCAGAAAAGCCTCGAGTTCCGGACGCGAAAGACCGAGGACGGATTTTACATCCAGCGCGGGAAACGGAAGCGCTTTCGCGTCGTGTACGGGATCCATAGCTGCACCGTTCGGTTCAACTCTGCGGTTGTTCACGATAGGACGAACAACTAAATCAGACGCGTGCGTTGAGAGCGTACTTATAGAATACACGGATTCATCGCACTCTTTCTCATCGTCGTTTTCTTCTCCATTGGGCACAATTGCCAAAGCGTTCGGATCGTCGTCATCATTTGCGTCCTCTTCGTTTTCGTCGTCGTCCATGGTCTCGTCTAAATCGGACGGCATCGTTCGGTGTTTCCACGGCGTCTTTGCCATCATCGTCCGGCTATCTCGGCCTCCATTTTCTATTTGTTCTCTGTTCCCTCCTCGAGGAGGCGATTTTAGCAGCGCACTTTCGCCTCCAGCCGATCGGCGATTATCGAGAAGTGATTTCTTCCTTCTTCCGTTTGGCGTGTCCGGGCTCAAAATAATCACAGAACCTTTCTTCTTCTTTCTAGTATTTTCATCATCATTTTCATCGTCGTCTTCACCGTTCACCCCGTCTACTTCGTGATACTCGACGTTATCGTCGTCTTCGTCCGAGCTACTACCGCCGCTGTTACCATCTTCGCGCTCGTTTCGCTTCGGCGTCCGAGCCGGCGTCGACGGTAGATCCACCGTGCATAATCTTTGCACCCCTGGCGCTTTCATCGGCACCGTTCTTCTCTTTTCTTCGTATTCTGCCACAGATGAAGTCGTTGAATTCACCGACACGCGTTGGTTATCGCCTCTGGCGTCTTCGAACGTTTCATCGTGACTCGTGTTCGCAACGTTCCTGTTATTTTCGTCGTTCTGACTGAAGTTCTCCAGCGCAAAGTTCACTTCGAAATCAGCCGTTTCCATGACGACATCTACGCTATTTCTATTCTCGGAATCGAAGTAATTCTTCTCCGCATCGACATTTACGTTCGAATTTACGTTGTTTACACTACCACTGTTGCCACTACCACCTTTATTATTATTTCCATATCCTAAAGCTGATCGTTCGCGATCCAAGTTTGTGCGCGCCGCGCGAGACAATCCGCCGACATCGCAACTTTGCCTCAGGCTCGCCGTCAACAATCCACCGTGAACAACCGAAACATTACCGCCGGGCGATTTTGGATTGAGTGATTTCAACCTCGCCGCAAGATCTTCCGCTTTCAACTTCTGCGCCATTTGTTCAAACGCAGTTTCTTTCGGTAACGGTTTCTTTTTGTGTTCCTCGATTAATTTCTTGATTGAAAGCGAGACGTCGCCGCTTCCTCCTCGTTCGTTCGCGGTAGCGTTAGAAGTACCGGCGCCGCCAGAAGAAGAAGACACGAACGCAGGTCGCCGAAAAAACTCGTGCTCGATGACGTCTTGCCAAGTCATTCTTTGATGTGGTCTTTTGATGAGCAGCCCCATGATTAAACTCTCTAAGCTCTCCGAACACCTCTCCCTCGGCAAAGGCTCCGGTTCTTCCTCTAAAACCGCCTCGACGAGTTCGCTCAAACGGGTTCTCGCAAACGGCGGGTACCCGGCCACGAACTCGTACAACACGCACCCGAGCGCCCACAAGTCGGAGGCGTACGAGTGCACGCCAATGGAAGTGAACAGCTCTGGCGCCATGTACGCCGGCGAACCTCGTTTGGCTAAACTCAAATGTCCCGATCCCCTACTGGAGGTGAAAGTACTACTCACACCGTTACCATACGAGGACGACGACGTCGTTGTCGACGAAGCCACCGACGCTCTGCTGTTGTTATTCATTGTATCACCACCGCCATGCGAAGACGATAACATTGCCACGTTCGAGGCGACTCTTCTGCTCAGACCGAAGCCGCACAACTTCACCTCGCCGTGTTCCGACAACAAAGCGTTGCTCGGTTTCACGTCGCAATGCAACAACCCGGCGCCGTGTAACGCTCGCAAACCTCTGCACAAATCCACCGCGAATCGTCGAATCGACGACTCTGGTAATCTCCCATCTTGCTTCAAAACGTTCAACAGCGTCCCACCAACGCAATACTCTAAAACCAACCACAAATGGTTCCTCGTCTCGTACCACGCGACGAATTTCAACGCCCGTTCGTGTTTAATCGCTCTCAACGCGTGCACTTCTTGCAAAACTCTCTGACGTTGCGACTTTTCCACCGATTTCACCGCGTAGTACTGAATCGATTTCTTCTCGCGACCTTTATACACCACCGAGTGTTTACCTTTCCCGATGGACTCGTAAATGTGGAACCGGTCCATGTTACAAACTACTTATTCCGCGCGACGAAGACGAACGACGACGAGCGTATCAAACTTTCTCTCTCTACCACTAATCTAACGCTCGCACCTTTCCACGGTCTCAACAACTAACGCGACAGAATCAATCAAGCCTACAACTGCCGATCGCAACGATCGCGCGTCGATCGCGGTAATCTTCGCGCGTATTATTTTTTCCTCCAAGCGTAACTCTTTCGTCGTCCTCGATGTATTAATCGGTGGGTCCACGTGTATCGAGTTGAACACGATTTCGCCTTTCTCTTTCGTCGCGAACGGGAATTCGAGCGCGCTGTTGTTTACGCGCAAAATGATGATGACGATGTCGTTTCGTTCGTTCGAGGAGAGAGATCGTTTTGAAGCGTTAATATATGTATAGGTTTTAAGAAGATGATGATGATGATGATGAGAGACTTTTCTCTCCGTCGTATCGTTCAAAACTGAGATTCATTCGAGAACAAAAAGAAAAGGAAATGAAATGAAAGAAAACAAAGAAGAGAAAACGAACGCACGTCGAATACTTAAACTTTTCAGCAGCAGCCGTGGTAGTAGTAGCGGTAGTCTTCTCTTCCTCGGTGTTGTTTATCGGGGGCATCTAATACACTCGTGTTACTCTAGAGCGCGCTTTTGCGCTCTTTTGTGTTGCGTTGGTGTTTCTTAGGTGATTTTTTGAAAAAAAAATCAAATGGACAAAAACAGACCAAGACCCTAAATCATTCCATTTTGCTTTCTTTCCGAGTGGGCTGCCCCTTGGTTTTTCAGTGGGACACACACACGCACTTATTCTATTTAACTTGATTAACACGTTTCAACGCGCAAACAAGTAACAATAATGATCGCGGACGCGTTCTTCGCGTTTCTCAGCTGGGTTCGCCTTTTGTTTTTCAACCGGGAGATGGAGTTGGCTCTGATAGGTGAGATGTAGTGGACACACACGCGACACGGAAGAAAGAGACGAGAGCGTCTTTCGTTTGTGTAATTCAGCTTTTTCTTTCCCCGATGTTTTTTGTTCGAGAGACGATTAAAATATATTTATGTTCTCTCTGCGACGAGTTTACGAGAGGCTTTGTGGGGTTACCCGTTTCGTTTTTGAGTTCTCGCGGCGTTCTTCTCTCTCTTCTTCGTCGTTGTTGTCTCGATTGGTTCGGGAGAGAGGCAGCAATCCGGTCGTCCGCGCGGGGGTTTCGTCGAGGATCGGAACGAGAGGATCCAACGGGGGAAACGACCGAGGCTGCTGAGAAAGACTGACATCGTGTTCTTTTCTCTCTCTCTTTAAACTCTCTTTTTCTTTCTCGCTCACTTAAAAAGGATTACAAAACGCGGGGAAAACGTCGTTCGTGAACGTGGTTTCCGGCGGGGAGTTCGTGGAGGACATGATCCCGACGGTTGGTTTTAACATGCGAAAAGTGACCAAGAACAAAGTCTCCATAAAAATGTGGGACATGGGAGGTCAAGAGCGGTTTCGGAACATGTGGGAGCGATATTGCCGAGGGGTGACGGCGGTGGTGTACGTGTTGGACGCGGCGGATAAGGAGAATTTTCCATTGGCGAAGACGGAGTTGCACGCGTTGATGCAGAAACCAGCCGTGGCGGGGGTGCCGTTGTTGGTGTTGGGGAACAAGTCGGATTTGAAGGACGCGGCGGACGCGAGGACGGTGATTGATGCGATGGAGTTGAGACGATTGAGTGGCAGGGAGGTGTGCTGCTATTGCATTTCGTGCAAGAGTCAACACAACGTGGACGTGTGTTTAGAGTGGCTGTCGAAGCATGCAAAGTAACATCTCTTCTTGGACGATGATAAATAAGTTAAATTATTATTATTATTCTTCTTTTAATTGGAGTGCGAAACCACTTGTATATTTTGTAAACTTTGATGTAAACGCTTTTAAAATTAAATTAAATGAAGCTATTTTCTCGGCTATTCATCGCGGATCGCTTGGCTTTCAAGTACGCTTTCTCGATGCGAAAGATGGACCACTGGAACCGTCGGACGATTTCTAACGCGGACACGAAGAACACGGTTCGCGAGTTTTTCCGTAAGTGCGCGGCGAGTTTGTACGTCCACGAGACGCGGAGCATGAGGTTGGTCGCGCACGCGAAATAGTACACCGCTGGCGCCTTGTATAATCTGTTGTTTCGCAAACCGTACGGGGCGAATGCTTCGTTCTCGGCGTTGCTTTCTATTTCGGCGATGATGTTGTTCTCGTTGTTGTTTCCACCACCACCGCTCGATGCCGAAGAAGAGGAAGGAAACACTAGCTTCTTCACCATCGGTAAATCCCAATCGTGGGTTAAATCCCAATAATAGCTAAAACTACTGTTCACGACGGCAAACGCGAACCACATCGGTCGATACAACCGTTCCCAATCGTCCTCGTCCACGTGATATTTCAACGCAGAGCACCAAATGACTGGAAACGCGGAAAAATATTTCACCGCGTTCCAGAAACACAACTCGTCGCCGGTGTCTCTTCGCTGGCGAATGCACTGAAACAATCGAATGGCGCTCGGAATGCACAAAACAAACGGAATGCGCCAACTTTGATCGCCACACGCGCCTTCAGCCGCGTGAGATAAAACGTGACCTTGGAATGCGCTACAAAACACTCTCTCAACGTCCGATAACGACTTTGCGAACGAGCACAAAACATCGGCGGCGAAGAAATCGGCGAAGGAAATAGCGTGCGCGGTTGGCGCGGCAATTCGAGATACGGTGACTCTTAAACCTTTCCTAGCCGTACCAAACAGGAAACCATTCTCCGTCGGCGCGAAAAATATCACCAAAGGTGCCAACACGTAAAAGAAGAAGATGTAAAACGACGCCGCTATTTCGTTTTCGTCCTTTAGCGCTTTACTAAAACATGCCGCGCCAGTCGCCGTAGCCACCGACATCACCCCTGCGATGCCAAATATTGCGGACGCATCCAACGCGTGCGGAATCGCGTCTTCGTTCGCGAACGATTTCGTATGTTTCTCACTAAACACCACCAACGGCGACGGCACCAATTTCATCTTCTCGTGCCACAAATACACGTTTATCCCCCATAACCACAGCGCCAACGTCATTAAACTCGGCGCGCTGAAATACACCGACACCAATCTCGATTGGTCCATCTCCAACTCGTCCATATTCACCATCAGCACGCCGAGACTAAACACGAACCACACGGTGAACAACACCTTAAAAACTTTCGGTACTTTCAATTGAAGGCCTTTCTCTAACTTGAAGTCGCCAAACTCCACTCCCGAGTTGATGTGCGGGATCGACGGGTACGACGCCGAAGGATTAAACAACAACGCGTCGTTATTATTGTTGTTATTATTATTGTTCGCACCACCACTCAACCAACCCATCTTCTCTCCTCCTCCTCCTTCTCCTCCGAGCGCGTGTTGCAGTAGCTGTTGCGCACCCCTTCGCATATATCTGTTACGAACACACAGTTCCCCTAAAAGTTTTTCTTATTATGCTCTTTTAAAGAATGCTTTTCGCGCGCGCGTCTCCAACGTCCTCTCTCTTTTAAACGAAAAGACCAACGATCACTTCTTCAGCTTCTTCGCGATTTCCTCCTCGCCTTTCTTCACCACCTCCCCGATGCTTTCCCCGTTCGAGACGTCTTCCATCATCTTTCGAATCGTCTTCACGTTCCGTCGTAACATCGACGTGCTCGTTCGAATATCCGAACGCATCAAGGACGCCACGGCGACGATGGCCGCGCCCGTGATCACGAAGTTTGTCCACGCCATTCTTATTATTGATTGCGCGCGTTCTTTCTTTTTGTCTTCTTCTTTTTGTCTTCTTCTTAATATTCGCCGCTCAAACAAAGGGTATTTATGACACGTTTTGAACGTTCGAATTTCCACAAAAACAGTCTCGCATGTCTCGCATCGATTATTCCAAGTGGGATAAACTGAACTACTCTTCTTCTTCTTCGGAAGAGGAGGACGACGAGAAAGAAAAGACGCAGGAAGCGAGGGCGGCAACTGCACACCTCGGAAATCTTGCGCTTTCTTCTTCTCAGGGAACGAACTCGTCGTCGTCACCTCTTTGGAACGGGTTGGTGTTGCATCATAAAGATATTTTTGTCTCGCATGTGCTTTCGAAATTGAATAGGACAGATCGGTTTTTCTTTGCGTGCGTGAATAGAGAGAGTCGGGGTGTGCTTAAGTACGCCGGGGTAGACGTATCAGCAATACCTTGGTGTATTGTTGAATGCTCATCCATTTCGACGCTGGAATTCGCGTGGAATTACATGCACTGGGCAGAGAAAGATAACGATGGATACGTGATGGATCAAGCCAGGTTTTGCGAGCAAGTTGCTCTAACGAACAAACTCGAGTTTCTCAAGTGGGCGAGAGAAGTGAAACAGTGTGAGTGGGATGAAAGAACGACTAATGAGGCCGCACGTAAAGGTAATCTCGAGATGCTGAAATACTGCATCTCAAATGGTTGCCCGTATGATGAAAAGGAGTCGTGCATTCAAGCTGCTGGAGGAGGACACCTCGACTGTGTTCGATTTCTTTTCGACAAAGTGAAAATTTCACGAGATATGGAAAGATATGCGGCACAACTGGCAGCAGCATATGGTCGCATAAACATCTTGAAATATGTTGTTGAAGAAAGAAAGATATCTGAGGAGGTGAAGGAATCCTGCGTGGCATCTGCTACAAAGTTAGGCCGCCTCGATTGCCTCAAATACTTAGTCGAAGAGGCGAAAGTGCCTATTGACTACTGGCAACTCGTCGCGGGAGCTCGTTACTTCGAGCACCCGGACTGCGAAAACTACTTGCTCGAAAAAGGGTGCCCAGAACCAACGGACGAAGAATACGCTCGATTTGTCGAGGCAGCAGAAAAAGCAGAAGCACGAGCGCGAGAAAGAGAAGCAGCTTCTTGAGAACAGATGGATCATCGAAAGAGAGAAAGAAAGAGAGAGACACGCTTGTTTTGTATTTTGGACCAAAACGTAGATATTTGCAATTCACACGACAAGAAAGAAAAGAGGAACAATCGTCATTTTTAGGCAGAGAGTACACGCACACGCGCGCACACTTTTCACGCGCACGTAAGAAGAGAAAATGTCCTTTACCGCTGAAAACGCCTTTCACGCGCCTCATTTTTCTTCTTCTTCTCTCCGCCGATGCTGCTCTCCTCCTCGCGCTTTGAAGTCTTCGTCTCGGGGAAATGTGAAACGTCATCACCTTCGTCGTCGTCGCGCGATGTTGACGCGCGCGGAGTATAACGCGTTACCATCATCACCCTCGTCTTCGAGAACAAAAACCGACGACCGAGGACGGAGTTCTTCGTTTACGTCTACTTCCTCGAGGAATTCACCGGAGGAAGTGTTGCGAAGGGCGGAGGAGCTCCAGGCGTTGGTGCGAGATATCGCGCAAGTGGCGTCTTCGACCGGGCCGGCGGGGGTGTCGAGGACGGTACAAGCCGCGCGGGCAATATTTGAGTTAGGGGTGAAAACAATACAGAGCGGTAATTTAGAGCGAATGACGGCACCGTCGGCGTTGAGGCAACTGTTTGAGGCGCTCGGGGCGACGTATATTAAGTTTGGGCAGTTCATCGCGTCGACGCCGAGCGCGTTTCCGAAAGAGTTTGTGGACGAGTTTCAGAAGTGTTTGGACGATACGCCGCCGGTTTCTTTTGGAGAAATTAAGAGGATTTTAGAAGAAGAAGGGTTAGACATCGACAGAGAGTTTTATTCGATCGATCCGAAACCGTTGGCGACGGCGAGCGTGGCGCAAGTCCACGCGGCGGTGTTGAAAGGATCGAATAAAGAGGTGGTGGTGAAAGTTTTGAAACCAGGAGTTGAGGACGTGTTGAAAGCGGATTTGAGCTTCGCGTTAGTCGCGTCGAAAGTGCTGACGTTTTTGAACCCAGAGTTGAATCGAGCGAGTTTAGTGGACATCGTGAGCGACTTGAGATCGAGCATGATGGAAGAGACGGATTTTAGGAAAGAGGCGAAAAACGTGCGAGATTTCACTCGGTTTATTGAATCGTCAAAGTTAGAATCGTTAGCGACGGCACCATTTATATACGAAAAGCTGAGCTCGAAGAAAGTTTTAGTCATGGAACGTTTATACGGGTCGCCGTTGACGAATTTAGAAGACGTGGAGAACGAGTTGAAGAAAAACGGGAGAGTGGCGATGAACCCGTTGAACCCGAGCGTAAAATTAAGCGCTGAGGATGTGTTGGTGAACGCGTTAAATGTTTGGTTTTCATCCGTGCTCGCGTGCGAAACGTTCCACGCGGACGTCCACGCGGGTAATCTCTTAGCGTTGAGCGACGGTCGCGTCGGGTTTATCGATTTCGGCATCGTCGGAAGTCTCTCCGTGGAAACCTACGAATCCGTTCGCGCGTTTTTCGCGGCTACCGCCACGCGCGATTACGATAAAATGGCGTTGTCGTTAATCACCATGGGTGCGGCTGAGAAAGACGTCGACGCGTCGAAATTTGCCAACGACCTCCGGGAAGTTTACAAAGCTTTGGATGAAATCGAACCCACCGTCGTCGTCGACGAACGCTCGCAAACCGCGGCGGTTTCCGTCGACCAACTCGAAGCGCAAAATGTCGCTTTAAAAATAATCCAAGCCGGTGAAGAGAACGGCGTGAAGTTCCCTCGAGCGTTCGGGGCGCTTTTGAAACAAATTTTATACTTTGACAGATACATCACCGCGTTAGCGCCCGACGTTTCGGCCATCGACGACGAGAGATTGGACTTTGTCGACGCCGTGGTCGTCGACGTCGGAGACGTTGGGAAACGCATCCCTTAAATGAATACAACGCCAATACGTATAAATGTGCGTTAGAAAAGCTCTGCCGAACAAAAGCGCGAGTGTCTGTAAATATAAACATGATTAAAACGTATACTCATCAAACGTAAAAATCCCACCTTGTGTTGCTTTTTCCTTCCTCACATTTTCCCGGGAAAAGAGTTCGTTACGTTATACAAAAATTCACGCGCTTCTTGAAGAAGAAGAAGAAGAAAAAGAAAGAAGAAATGAGGACAAAACGCTGACGATGTTAACGACGATGCTAAAACCGTTCTCCTTCGCGAAATCTTTGGTACCATCGCTCGCGTGCTTCGCGTGTGGCGTCTTGCTCGAAATGGGTTTTGGTCTGACGGGGAAACTTCGACGGGGAAACGTGACGAAGAAGAGAAGACTTCTGGCGGTCTCCGGCACCTTGCAAGACGGATTCGCGCTGAGGAAGAACCTAGACGGCGTAAGAGAGGAAGATAAAGCCGTGTTTATTGGGTTCGCGCTCGTTCGAGGCGTGAAGATGTATTTCGACGTGAAACCAGAAGGGTGCCGAGAACACGTCCGGAAAGACTTTGAAGACGAAGACGAAGAAGGACGAAGAAGACAAAGAAGACCGAACATGAATCCAGCGTTAGTGGTGACGAACGATTGGAACGATGCGAACGTGTACCACGTGTTTGCGGTGACGGAAGAGGCGTTGTGCGAAGCGTTGGCGAATGAACCGAGGTATTTAGGCATCGCGCCGGACATAGCGAAGGTGGATTTGTGGGCGAAGGAAACGAGCGAGAGCGTGAGGGTCGCCGCGGGTGTCGGAAGCGTTTCCGGCGGCGGCGGAGGAGGAGTTGGAGGTGAAAATGATGACGATGATACGAGATACGCAACAATGCTCACGGTTGTTGCGTACGGGATTCCGGGCGCGCGCGCGGTGGAAGCCAAAGGGTACGCGAAAGAGGACGGGTGTCGCGTGACCACCTTCGCCGAATGCTCCGCGCGCGCGTTCGGCGACGAGAAACCACCGTTTACCACGCGCGACGCAAACATACGCAAAGCGCAAAAAGGAAACCTCGCATCACAATCTCCCTCATCATCATCTAAAGACGACGACGAAGAAATACACGACGCGATAAATACCACAAAAATCATCCGTTTACGAGAGGATCTCTACGGCGCTCGGTCCTCCTTTTCGCCGCGACTGATCGATCGAACCGCCGCCGAACGCGCCGTAGCGTACGTCCAAAAACAACGCGCAACAATACCTAAAAGCGACGTAAATACTCTCGGAGGATATTCTCCGCCCGATGCGTAACTTCTTCCTAAAAAAGCCATCGGTGTAAATACCGTCTCGTTGTTATTCTAACACACAGTACTGTACTCTTCAAAAGCTCCATTGCCACCACGCTTTCAAAAGTCCGTCCGCGTACTCATACAATTCAAATGGTTTCCCCCGCTGCCACCGGTGGTAGCACTCCCTCCTCCTCTTCCTCCTTTTCTGTCCAAATACCTAGGATCGTCTTCCGTTACCTCGTCGTCGCGCTCGCTTTAAACGTCTACATGGCTCCCGGGGAGACGGTCGCGGACAAGCTCGAAAATGCCTTCGCGAACATGTTCGGGTCCATGGTGCGACCGTTGAGTTCGTGGACGAAAGCGAAAGAGTTTTACACCGTTTTAGAAACGACCGGTGCGGTGGCGGTCTTGAAAGTCGCCTTGTTGTGCAAAGCGATCGCGTATACGCTGAGACGGAAGAACAGCAGAGCAACGGAAGCACAAGCGCAAGAAGGAAAGAAAAAAGAGTAAAAGAAGAGGAGTTTTAGGTGCACGTGTGTTGTGTATTTGATGTAAGAATTACATTCGTGTTAAGTTAATCTGGACAGTATCATCATTTTCATTTTTCTTTTTTAAGCGCCCGTCGTGCATGTACAGTTCGGTGAGCGAACGCTCGTTGGAAACGCGCGTTCCTCGTCGACGGCGCGTAGTATAAATATAAATATTTATTTCGTTTTCATCACGTGTCTAACTTCGGTTGAGTAAACATGATGTTTTAAGACAAATCCGTATCGGAATCGTACGGGTCGGCCTTCATATCTCTCATGTCAATCGGCATCTTCACGTGAGAGCCCTTCTTTTGGAACGGAATGTGCACCGCGAAGTACACCCCAACCATGGCCCACGAGATGGCCCATCTCCAGCCTTGGTTCAAGTCGCTGCTCGAGTCGTAGATGCCCAACTTCTCGTGTCGCGGTCCTCTAACGCCTGTACTCGGATCGATGAGATCGTTGTGACTCGCGAAGAAACCAAACAAGGAAAGGAAGCACATGAAGAAGGAAACGACGACGCACTTGTGGAAAGATCTATCGATGGCGAAGCACGCGATGCAGCAAAGGAAGATACCGCACATCGTACCGCCAGCCGCGGACATCATTTGAATGCCCATATCGTACGAGTGGTTTCCTTGTGATTCCAAAGACATTTTGTTCGCGATAAACGGCATAACGCCCAATAATAAAGCCGGGTAGTGTCTCGCTGGAGTAGCCTCAAACGCTTGTCGACCGAGCAAGAGACCGACGAAGATAAGAATAGCCCCGTTCGCACAAAGCGGGATCACGTTGTACAAACTCGCAAAGATACCACTAGAGAACAAGATAAAGTAAACAACCCCGTTCAAAAGCGAGTAACCGATTTTAGCACCAAGCGCTTTGTGAATCGGGTGACCGATGTACATGGTCGTACCGTAGATACTGCCCGCGAGGGCACCAATCATCGTTCCGAGACCGTCAAAAATCAAACATTCTGCCATAGGATACGAATCACCAGCCATCTCGGCGGATTCGACATCTGCCATCGAGCCTAAAAAGCCAATCGCGCCATAGAGTAAAGATTGAGCAACGAGATCCTTGACATCAGAGTGGGTGAAGCCTTTTAAACCTTTGCCAAAGCCGCCGAAGATGTCGCCCTTACCGGCGTACTGTTTCCACGCAGCTTTAGCTAACGCTTTGTCCGTACCTTGGCACGTCTTGCGGGCTAACCCAGTTGCAGCATCTACTCCGTTGTATTGCGCTGCAACCGAGGTCGTGTGCGATCCAAAGCCGTACACAATGTCGTCCGTGGACTGTTCGCATGCGCCCATCCAGCCAAACGCCGAGGAGCTCAAAATCGCCAACAAAGCGATGGGAAACGTGACGGATTTGTAGATTGGGTACCTCACGTTCCCAAAGAAACCCGTCAAGACAATCATGAATGGAAGCCAGCACATCATCGGGTGTTCAAAGATATCGACGACGTACACGTAGCCCAACCACATGAAACCAACGCCAAATAACGGGATGAAGACGGCGGCGGTTGGAAACAACCACCTGACCAAGTCGCCTAAGAAGAAGCCGCTGACTTCGAACAAACCGACGATAAAGTTGGCCGTCACGGAAACTTCCCAAGCATATTCGGCTGCTTTTCTCGCCCCAGATTGAATTTCCGCGTCCGTTGCCGAACATCGACTAGCGAAATCGATACATGGAGCGAACTTATCGTGACCCCTTTCCAGAGCCGGCAAAGTGATGGCGTATAACATGATGTAGATAACCGTTGTGTTCATACCGTACGGTTGCGCGGTTACATCCGTTCGATTTTCCTTCGTCGCCAGACGAGTCGCCAACCACGCGTAATACACGTTGCCAAACAGTAAGCACAAACCACACGCCGGAATGTTCCATTCGTAGTAAATTTTCTCCCACTGTTGCGCGCACGCCAACGCGTACCCCTCCGGGCCCCAACTTCTCCACGGCGCCGCGAGAATCCCGTACCCGATGTGCCCGATCGCCGAGCCGGTCACCCCGAGCATGGTCGCCAAGTTATCGAAGAACAGTTCCCCGAACGCTTCGATGTCGCCCGCTCCGGTGAAAAATTCAACCTTCGTGTTCCTGTCGTTTAAAGGAGAGTTTTTGGTGGTTAGCGCTCTCTTTTACATTTTTTTCTCGTTCTTTGTAAAAGAGGTAAAACACAAGGCTGGGGCAAAATTCGGTTAAAATGTCGTTCAGACTTTCATCTCTCTGTCTCGACCACTCTCGATCGCTCCGCATGAAAAGATCGAATCGTTGCGTTCGAATGCGTTTCCTTGACAGATCGCACGCATTTTCGCGCGAATAAAAGAAACAGAAGGGCGAGACAGAGACGCGAAAGAAAACAATAAAATATCTCTCATCCCCCCGAATTCAAACGATTCTTTTCCGCAATTTTCAACAATTCAAATTAAAGTAGTACCATTTATAACTCGTCCCGTTTTGCCAGCCGAAAACTTTCAAACGTTCCTTGTACTCCGCCCACGTCTGCGGGGAGCTGGACGTGCCCTTCGAGAGGGTGGATTTTGATTTTTCCAGAACCGGCTCCGACATGATATGTATAAATATAAAGTCTTCGACGTGTTCGAAAATTTGTGAGGAGGGTAGTATAAGAATTGGGTGTCCCGAAAGGTCGCTAAACCCTAACACTCGTAACGGTTTTTCTTCGTCCCTGCGGCAACTTTGCGCGGAACGCCAAAGGCGAATAATATTCGTAAGCATATATTACAACAATAATAAGTACAACAACAAAAAAACAGACATAGAAATTACACGATGCATACGTTTAAACCTCGGCATCTTCCTCTCGGTTTTTTCGTTTGGAAGAAGAAGAAGCGAGGGAAGTCGCGCCTCGCTTGATTTCGACGTCGCCGTCGAGGAAAGGCGCGGCGTCGGTTCGGACGGCGACGGTTTCGTCGAGTTCGCTGAAATCGGGGAGAACGCAGTCGAGGGTCGGTCGGCCTTTTCTGAAGACGATGCGCTCGTGCTGCGAGGGTCGAGAGAAGAGTTCGTAGAAGGATCTCGCTTGCGGAAGGAGGATGAAATCGGCGCGGTAGCCTTTACGTATCAAGCCAATCTTAGGCGTAGGGAGCTTAGTGAACATAGCTTTGGCGGAGTTTGCAGCGATGAGCTTCGTCCAATACCCTTCGTTAGGTACCGTGTTCAATTGTGCCACCTCGAACGTCGCTTTAAGCGTCGCTATACCATCGTAGTCTGCGTACGGATTCCAGTAGTCGCGCACGTTATCCGTCCCCGTGCACACGTTGATTCCGGCGGATTCGAGCTCTTGAATCGGTGCAATACCTCGCCAACGAGGCGTGTGTGGAATATTCTTATCGATGAGAACGCCAACTCCATCTGTGGTACCTCTGCGATCTTGTAAACCGAGATTGGTCAGCGGGTTTACTATGAACGAGACTCGCGTGCTCGTCTTCTCGTCAATTTTTTTTGCAAGCTCAATGACTCGATCGATCGTGGCTTTTGACTGCAAAGAGAGCGAACACACGTGCGAAAGCGAGAGCGAGCGAATGTTTTTGAACGCGCCAAGGTTGCCATCGACATCGTTCAAAAATGCCTCCAAGCACGACAAAACTGCGCAGCAGTTTGGATCGTTCGTTTCGTCGATGTGCACGTCTATATTCATCGCGTATTTATTCGCGTAAGAGAAAAGATTCCTGAAGTGCTTCCGGGCTTCGTCGTTATTCGTTTCCCCTCGTCCAACAACGCCACAATACGCGCCCAATAAAACAGAATCTCCGCCTTCGTTATCGTTGTTTGCAGCCGCGACTTTTGCGAACTCATCCGCGATTCCTGGCTCCGACCATAACGGTAAAAATAAGTTACACACGCCTTGTAAATACACTCCGCGAGTTTCTAACAACTCGTTTCGTTTCCGCGCGAACACTTCGAACACTTTATCCCTTAATATCTTGTTTTCGAGATTGTTCGTCCCGTCCAAGTGCGTCCGAATCCCAATCGCCCCGTAATACAGCGCCGAACGCACGGCGAAATCAAACCGTCGTTCAAAATCTGTTTTCATAGTCCTCTCGTCCTGCACGTCCATCCACCTCGGTTGGTCCGCGAGCTCGCATCCGAGCGCGTCCGGTATCGATCCGGTGGGATTTCTGCACCTTTCAACCGTGTGCGTTTTGATCAAATGCGTGTGCGCGTCCAAAAAGCAAGGAACGAGGAGACAGTTTTCGCAGTCTGCGACGAGTTCGTCTTTCTCCTCCTCCTTTTCCTTTCCTCCGTCATCTTCGCTCTCCCGCCAAACGTCCAGGATGACGCCATTTCTTGCATCGATTTTGATCGCGCACCCGCTCACGAGTCCGCCCTCGTTTGCGGCGGACAAACGAAGATTACTTTCCCCTTCTTCTTCTTCTTCGAAACTTTCGTTATTAGCGGCATCGAAAAGCGCGGACGTTGGAACTCGCACCCGTCGCAATCTCAACACGTTCGTCCTCAAAGTCTCCTCCAAATCCTCCTTCTCGTCTGCATTATTCGCATTCTTCTTCAACGACAAAGACCCGGTCATCAGTCTGCTCGCGATGCGTTCTCGCCGTTTTGACGATAAAGAGGTGAAAAACACGGAGGCTTCTTTTCCTCTTCCTCCTTTAGTATCATCATCATCATCATCATCACCATAATCTTCTCGCATTTTTCCAAACGACGACGGTTGTTAAAACGCACACTGATGATTCGGAGGGGCAACACGAATCGAGAGGAGTCGCAGAAGAACGCTTTAAAGAGTCGCCGTGTTTGGTGCTGGTGCTAACACTAAGAGAGCTCTTTTGACTGAAAGATGCTCTCCTAATACTCGCTCATATACTTTATACGTGTGGCAGAAAAGGTACGTATTGCGCTTCCACTTTTGAGGGAATTTCGAAGGCGTTTTGAAGGGAGAGTTTTAACGTTTAGGGTTTATGTGTGTCGAAAGGACAAGCAAAAAAGAACGGAAAGGACACCACAACGGAACAGGGAATTATACACACGAGCGCATCAGAATGACTTCAACGCGCGTGGCGAAAGGCGTTTCCAACGCGGACTTCGTCTCCGTCGCGTGTCCCGAAAAAAACAACGACGACGTCGAGATCGAGACATTTTTCGTACTCATCGAGAACGTTTTACTCCCATCCGCGGAAGAAGATGGGAAGTATTCGAGGAAAGATGTCGTTCTGGACGCACGCGTAGGGAAAATCGTACAGATGACGGAAGCTTTTCACGCGAGCGCATTCGTTGAACGAACGTTCGCGGAAGAGTACGGTTCTCAAAGGATAGAAAAGATCGACGGCACGGAAAAGATGATCACGCCTGGTCTGGTGAACGGACACACGCACAGCGTCGAACACTGGTTACGAGGCGCCATACCGCCTTTACCGTTAGAGATGTGGTTGTTCCAACTGGTGTTCAACGAACCGCGAGGAGCGCCGGGCGGGTGGTTTAAAGAGAAATCGTGGATGGAAACGCCCGCGGCGATGGTTGCAATTTCGGCCTTGTTGTGTGGGATCGAGACGCTCATGAGTGGGTCCACGGTGGTTATGGACCATTTATTCGTGAGGCATATCGAGGACGTGGAGGCGGCGGTGACCGCGTATAAAGCGTTGGGAATACGGTGTTTTATCGCGCCAATGTTGGACGACGAGGCGACTTTTAAGCATAATTATTGTCCGTTAGCGAGAGATGCGAAAGAGAGGCTTGCATTTTGTAAGGGGTGCGGATGTTGCGGCGGTTTAGATCCGAAAACTGGGTGTTTTCGAACCGAGAAGAGCGCGTCGGATCCGAAGAAGAGGGAGGAGATGTTGCAGTTGTGGGAGGAAGCGGTGCAGAAATTTCACGACCCAGAGAATGGAGTGAATATTTGTATAGGTCCAGTGACGTGTTTCGGCGCAACTTTCGAGATGTTGAAAGGCGCGGCGGATTTGCGGAAAAAATACGGGTTGTGCGGCCACATTCACTTACTAGAGACTCGAACGCAGGCGTTGCAATCGAAACAGTTCTTAAATGAAAACGGATGCGAGGGATCGTCGGTGAAGCTTTTAGAAAAGACAGGATTCTTAGACTCACCGGGAACCTCGCTCGCTCACGGCGTCTGGTTAACCGACGAAGAGTGTGAAATCGTGAGAAGAACTGACGCTACAATCGTACACAACCCGCTGTCAAATTTACGACTAGGATCAGGAGTTGCGCCGTTGCGAAGATACAAGAACAACGGCGTCAAAGTTTGTCTCGGCGCGGACGGTTCGTGTTCGTCAGATGGCCAGGATATGTTAGAAGTTGTGAAAATTGCGAATTTTTTACCGTGCGTGGAAACGGCGGAATATCGAGACTGGCCTTCGCCGAGGGAGACGTATTTGAAGTTAGGCTGCGAGAACGGGTACCACAGCATTAACCTGGGCGATAAAGGCGGGAAGATACGAGAAGGAATGCTCGCAGATGTCTGCCTGTGGGATCTCACCGCGCTAGCGCTGTTACCGAAAACTGATCCTCTCGGTTTACTCGCTCGAGGGAGCAGAACGCAGAATAAAGCCGCGGGATCCGTGCTCGCGGAGTCCTGGGTAAACGGGAAGAGAGTCGTGCGCGCCGGCGAAATTGTTGGGTGCGACGTAGAAGCGTTGCGAAAAGTCTTAGCGGATGCGCAAAACTACGTGCACGAAACAGAGGGATTGAGTATGGAACCGGCGGCGAACGATGCCTCGAGGAGGGCGGAAAACGAGTATCGCGCGGCGCTAGGTTTGCCCGTGGACAACGATAAATATGTGCCGTCCGGGCCTCCCCCGGAACCTGTTGACTTTTCGCAAGACACGACGCTGTTTGATTCGACTTTACGCTAGCGTGATAACTACTATGATGTACTACCTGTATAAATACTACTACTGGATGTATAAATAACCTTCTGTTTACGAGCCGTGCGCGCCAACTACGCCGTTTTTGCGAATCCAAACTGGAAACGCAAAGAGTAAGATACCGATACAAATCATCAATAGGTCAACGACGAGAAAACTGCCGTCGCCTTCTTTCAAAACTAAGTGCATGGATGGATACTGCATAGCGCCGGAAATCACGGCGAATACGCCGATACCTATACCATATAACTGTCCGAACGTCGCGTTCCCGAATACGCCTTGCACGTATATCGTCAAGCACGAGTAGTTCCAAGCGCGAAAGCAACCGAACGCTAAAAATGCAATCGATAAGCTCACTATATCGTGATTCCAAAGCACACCTACAAAACTTATCACCCCTAAAACGTTGACCAACGTGAACGCCGGCGCTAATCCGAATCTATCGACGAAAAAGCCGAAAAACGGCGTCAGAAACGTGCTCACTAAAATTAAGGCGTTGAACACGCGAACGTACGCGTTCGCGTCTTTCGTACTTCTACCGTCGCCGTTATACAACATCTGTTCGAATATGCTTCCCAAAATGAACATCGAACGATAAATACTACCGAGAGACCACGCGGCAACAGATATAAAATACGGCGTTCGCACTTGTTCCGTGAATTTCATCTGCGTCAACGGAACGCCCAAGTGCTCCAACCCTTTGGCGCGAGAACTTTGAACCTTCGCAAGTTCACCATCTCCCCCGCTCTCCATCTCCGCTTCCTCGACGTACTCTTCTTTCTCCGGCGGGTCCAAGTACTTTCCCCACACGTAATTATTCGTGCTCATCATAAACACCGCGCTCAACCCGGCTAACCCGTAAAACAACGCTCTCACCGAACACCCGGCTTTATGCATCGCCTCGAACGCGTAAAACGTCACCGTGCTCGAATCGAACGCCATATTCGTCGCGCTGTGCGACATTCCAAAATACATAGTGTGCCTCCAATGTTCGCAAAACTGGAAATGCGAGATGAAAAATCCCGCGCCTCCACTCCCGAGGAACACGCAAGAGACCACGTACGCGTCAAACGTCTTCGAATCCGATTCCGCGAAGAGCACGCACCCGACCGTAAACAACGACAGAGAGACCAATCGCACCCACTTCACGCCTTTCAAATCGATCAACCTTCCCCAAAACATCATCGAGAGTGGCACCGAGACCGTTCCTGCGGTAAACATCGCGTTAAACTTCAGTTTCTGCCCCACGCACTCCTCCTCTCCCTCTCCCTCTAGCATCGTCGCTCCTTCTGCGCCTCCGCACGTTTCCGCGAATTGGCCGTCGCGTTTTAACGCGATCGTCAACGCGCTCAAACCGAACGTCACCCCGGTGCACAGGAGACACTCGACGACGGAGAGGCACAGGAGGAACCACTGACGTCCGTTCGTTCTATTCATCGCTGATTTCGTGGGTTTCGTCCTTTTCTTTCTTCTGTCTCGTTGTTTGTTGTCTTCGTTTTATCCGCAGAAGTAATGACGCCGCCGCCGGGGAAAACAACACCCAGAACAAAGAAGAATCCTACTCGCTCGCAAAACGAAGGAGCAAGCGCTGCGATGCTGCTCGTTTCCGTGGGATTCTGCGCCGGGCTTGCGTTCTACCGATTCGCGCTCGAATCGGTCGTCTTAAAGAAGCGAAGGAAGAAGAGAGAGGTGGATCGAGTCGCGCGGCGAAGCGTCGCTTTGCGGGAAGGGAAAGATGCGATCGAAGGGGAAACGTACGTTCAGTGCAGAGGAGGAGAAGGAGAAAGCATGAAGAACGACAAAAGCGAAGAAAAAGAGAAAGAAACACGTTCGACGGGAAGTTTTAGGACGTTTCCAGCGCACGGAAAGAACACCGCGCTGGTTATCATCGACATGCAGAGCGACTTTTTGAGCAAATCCGGAAGGCTCGGACAACACTACTCTCGAGACGTTCTCGAGCGGTTGGAAGCGACGACGGCGAACGTGGCGAGAGTTCTGGAAAAGTGCAGAGAGAAAGGGTTTACGATCGCGCACAGTCGAAGTCACAGGTACGGGGCGGAAATCCGGAGAGATTTACTCAACGGAATTGACGTGAGTATGAGTAGCCCGATCGAAGGCGTGGACGCTACGTATAACTTTGTCGAGCGGTTGAAACCAAAGGAGGGGGAAATTATCGTGGATAAATGGACGTTCGGCGCGTTCGCGAGCACGGATTTAGAGAAGCAATTAGTCGGACGTGGGGTGGAACGGATATTGTTGTGTGGGATACTGACGAACGTGTGCGTCATGGCGACGGCGGTGCAGGCGTGCGATCGATTTTTCCGGGTGTGTTTAGTCGAAGACGCGTGCGGGGCGTTCGGGAAGGAGAAAGAGGGAGGTTGGCACGATATGGCGGTCACTTTGATTAACGGACCGCAAATCGCGAAACAAAATCATCACAAAAGCGTAGGTTTGTATTTCGGGGAAGTCGCGACCGTGGACGCCGTGGTGGAAGCTTTGGACGTGTTAAAATGAATGCGATTTTTGGTAGATATTTAAATGTACAACGATAACGTGAAACCTTTTATACCGCGGCCGCCGCCGCCATCACCGCTTTGTCGGTGGTGCCGCCGTAATTGCTTCTAATTCGTCCTAATATGTATTCTTTTGCGGTCAAACTTTCTTGTCCAGGATACGCTCGAATTACTGCGGACTCGTCGGCTTGCGCGAAAAACGCCATCGAGTGTCGGCTCTTCAGCGCCTCCTCTCCTTCCGGCATTCGAACTCTGTGTAAATTGCTCAACAAGTCGCCATTCGTCCAACGACTCAGCATGTCGCCAATATTCACGGTAATCGCACCAGGGTTCGTGTGATCAATCTGTGCCCACTCGGTGTTTTCGAATCCATCTCTTCTCGGGTTCGCCGCGCACTCTAAACCACCGTTTCCGAATTCCGTTCGTTGATACAACAACGTCACGTTGCACCAATCCGTGTGCGCTCCCGCGCGCATGTATCCCATTTTCGCTTGGTCCTCCGCCTCTTCTACTGAATCAAACGGTGGATAATGTATCATTCGTAAAGTACACTGACTCTCGTTCTCTACCCATAAACTGTGTTTACTCGCGATATCTTCTTCTTCTTCTTCTTTGTCTTCTCCGCCTTGCGCTCTCCTCCTCCTTCTCCGTTCGCGCTGCAAACGCGCGATGACCATCTTCGCCAGCTCCAAAGATTTCCCCATGAACTCTCTCGTGTTCGCTTCAAAATCCGGACCCATATCTTTCGGCCATCTCGTTTCCATGCTCGACTCTTTCGCCGTGACTTGAAAACTTTCCTTTTCGTCTTTCAGTTGCGTGCTCGGTCTCACTTGGAGCTTGTACTCGTATCCCGAATTCAACTTTGCATCATAGGGCGACTCTTGCTCTTTCACCGCTTTCGCTCGCGCAAAAAACTTCTCGGAGAATTCAAATTGTCGATCTATGTCATCCTTATTCACGAACGGTGCGTTTACGAGTGCGAAAAACCCTACGTTTGATGCCGCGTCGTATAACTTCGCGTCCAACACATCAGAATCTAAATTGGAAAAATCGATCACCGGGACGGAACGTGCGGAATCATTCAACGCGCGTTTCAAGCCTAACCCAGAGGTCAAGAGTTTCGATTCCGTGTCCACGTCTTGATCGATGATGTGACTATTCTGCGCGCTCATTTGCTTTCTCTTTTTTGTCTTCTCTTTCTCTGTCTGTGTCTGTCTGTGCGCGTCTTTATTGTAACGCGGAATTTCCCGAAAAGACAAAGAAAAACCGTTAGAAAAAGCCGCACACTTAGATCACTAATGGACGCGATCCCAAACTCCCGCCCGTACGCGTGGCCCTTCCCCGACCCGAGCGAAATCTATTTCGACGCGTTCGAACACACCGCGTTCATTCTGATCGACATGCAGCTCGATTTTTGCGGCAAGAACGGGTACGTCTCCAAAATGGGATACGACGTTTCCCTCACCCGGAAACCGATCGAGCGCGTCGAGAAGGTGTTGCGAAAGTGCCGAGAAAACGGAGTCCTCGTGTTACACACCAGGGAAGGACACAGGAAAAGCTTACGAGATTTACCGGAGAATAAACGGTGGAGAAGTGCGCAAGCAGGGGCGGAAATCGGGAAGGATGGGCCGTTGGGGAAAATTTTAACCAGAGAAGCCAACGGGTGGAACCTCATAGAGGAGTTGAAACCGCTCGAGACGGAAGACGTGATCGATAAACCAGGGAAGGGATCATTCATGGGGACGGATTTAGATCTCATATTACGGTTAAACAAAATCAGACGGATTATATTTGGCGGGATAACGACGGACGTGTGCGTGCACACGACGATGCGAGAGGCGAACGATTTAGGATACGAGTGTTTACTCTTAGAGGACGGCACGGGAGCCACGGACGAGGGGAATCACGCGAGCGCGATAAAGATGGTGCACATGCAAAACGGCGTGTTCGGGGCCACGGCGAAGTGTGAAGACGTGTGTGCGTTTTTAGACGCGAATCGGTTCGATGGTGCCGAAAATAGAGATGCGATCATTCCGAACGCGAAACCGTTCCCATTTACCATCAGAGCGAAGAAAACGGCGATCGTTATGGTCGATTGGCAGTTAGATTTCACCTCGCCTAAAGGTTTCGGCGCGGCGTTGGGGAACGATTGCGAAGTTTTGCGCGAAGAAGCCTTGCCGAATGCGGTCAAAATTTTAGAAGCAGGTCGAGAGGCGAAGTGCGCGATCGTGCACACGTTGGAGGCGCACAAAGCAGACCTCTCGGATTGCCCGCCGAGTAAAATTCGAAGATGCGACAAAATCGGTCAAACCGTGGATGCTAAAATGGGCCGCATATTAGTCAGAAACGAACCTGGGAACTCGATCGAGCCATTAGTAGCACCAATCGAAGGCGAACTCATCGTCCACAAACCAGGTAAAGGTGCTTTTTACAACACGAATCTCGAATTCCAGCTGAAGAGGCGCGGGATCGAGACTCTGATTTTCACCGGCGTGACCACGGAAGTGTGCGTCCAAACGTCCATGCGAGAAGCGAACGATCGCGGTTTCGAGTGCATCGTCGCAGACGACGCCACCGAATCGTACTTCCCGGAATTTAAAAAAGCGTGTTTGGAGATGATTTCCAGTCAAAACGGTATCGTCGGTTGGCGATGTCTCACCGAAGACGTCGTCAACGCTTTGAAAATATGAGACACTTACAACACATCACCTCGACACATCTTCCACACAAAATCACGCGTTCACACACGCGCATCAAATAAATGCCAGACGCCATCCACGGCGCTCTCTTAACGTGCGATAACCCTCCCATCAAAACCTTCATAGAGGCTTTGAACGATTCTTTACCTCAGGAGGAAAGATTCATCGTCTCCGCGAACAAAACGTTGGACGAGAAACATCTGTTGATTCAACGCGAACGCGTTGCATTCGTCCAATCGAAAGTGAAAGAGTTCACGGATAAAAATCAGTACTCGGCGCCGAGAGACGGGTCGTGAGAGCAACAAATAATGGTCGTCGCCAAAGTCGTCGTCGGTCGGTTCGCTGGTACTGTTTCTCCAACGCGCCTTCGCGGCGGCGCGGGGAGGAGAGCGGACGAGAAGAGGAGAAGTGTGATGCCTGAACGAAAACGTTTTGGAGGAAAGAGGAAAGGAACAAACGCGGCGGCCTTGCCGGATGTGCTTTCGTCGTTGCCCTCGCAAAATGAGGACTTCATTGGCACGGTTTTGTCGAAGAACGATAATATTTTCTCTGATTTAGCGTACGTAGAAAACGACGCTTGGTGGGGGTGGGCGTTCGCGCCCGGCGGGTTTGTGCTCGGACCTTCGATTTTGTTCGCGCTGTACATTCTCGGTACTTTGATTTTTGACGCGGTCGCGAAGCAGATGAAGACGAAGGAAGAGGAGGATGAGTAGTTTTAGAGAGCGTGTTGTATCATCACTTTAATATGTAGTACTTATTTACGTAAGGAACCTACTGCTGCTGCGCTACGTGCGTGCGTTTGTTTATTCTAATGAGCTAATTATACAATTTTCTTGGGCAGTAAGAAAGCGTCGAACGAGTACGCTCCCGCGCCGAACATTTGCAACAAGAGCATCCCTCCGGCGCAGGAGAGGTTGACGACAAAGTGCGTTCGCGCGTGTTCGGGCATGAGCGTTCGCGCGTTCCAGAAATCCCAGCTCAGAAACGCTTCGAGAAAGAGACTCAAGGCCATGAATCGGCAGACGAATTTGGTGCGGAGCCCGAGGAATAACGGGAGCGCGAGGATGAATTGGACCAAGAGCCAATTGCTGTCGTGTCCGTCTTTTCGCTGTTTCTGTTCGTTTTCCGCACCACCATCTCCTCCGGTTGATTCCATTTCTTTTAATTTGCTGTACGCGTCCATATCGTTCCTAGCGATTCGAATGACCTGTTCCCAGCCGACGTATAGAAACGCAGACGCTAACGCCAATCTCGCAAACGCCAACGCGATCGATTTCAATTTGCTCTGCTTCCCTTCGCGGTTCGTTCTAGGGTTGCCGAATTTACTGAAGAGCAAGCCATCGCGGCCGTCGGTGTTTTGGACGGCTAAACCTCGTCGGGAGTGGATGGTGTTGACTAACAGTAACGTCGTCGATCCCAAAACGCTCAGCTTTTTCATCGCGAGTTCGTTGAACACGATGCCGTTTGGGCCGAAAAACACCTCTTTGGTCAATCCGATCGATTCGCGCATGTCCCAGAAGAGTAAGTAGACGCAACACATGGATGGTTTGATGTCGTGCACCATTAACGTAGTGACGACGACCACTAATAACGCGCCGTATGGAACACCGATGGGTAAATCCACTTGCCCTCGCGGGAACCCGTGCTCTTTGTTGAACTCGTAATATTTAAATCTCCACACGTAATAGGCGTACTTTTCAGCCGCCGCGTTGAAGTAATAAAACGAAATAAACAATCGGGCGAGAAAGAATATCTCGCTCGACTTCATTAATCGCTGGAAGTACATGCCTAAAATCTTCCACTTGCGCGCGATGCCGTGCGCGTTGTTCACGTCGATGAGCATGATTCGTAATTGCGAGGCTCGTCGCGACAAGTACTGGCGCTTCTTCAAACTGCCCGTATATTTGACTCTTTGGTCTTCTAAATCGTGATTCGCAGACGGGTTCGATGCGACTGGAGAGTTGAACACCGAATTACTTCGGCTGGCATCGCTCGATGCTCCGTTCATGATCATACCGTTGCTGTTTCTATTCCGAGACGGACTGCCGAAAATTTGAGAACCAGAACCGCCCATATCCCCTAACATTTCCTTTTCGTTCTCCTCTCTTTCTCGCTGTTTAGCTAATCGATACTCGTGAATCTTCCTGAACATGGTCTTCAACCAAATGGATAAAGTCGTCACCAACATGACGAAAAACTGCGCCACGACGCCGTCGACGAACGGCGCGTGTCGCTTCGGCGCTTCCGCGTGGTCGTCGATATTCAACGCGTGGTCTGGATTCACGTCGTCGTGGTGCTCGGGAGCTGGCAAAGGGTTTGGTGCCGCGTGTTGTTGTTGTTGTTTTTGCTGCTGCGCGCTATCGTTTCCGCTCTTCTTGTTCTCTGTTGGAGTTTTTGGTGTCGTGTAAGAAAACGAGTTTGGTTTGTTTTCTCGTCGTTGTTGTTGTTGTCTCTCGTTCGTCGTCGCCGTCTTTGCAGCCGCCTCCCTCCTCTTCTCCTCCTCTCTCTCCTTCTCCTCTTCGACTAACTTCGCCGCTCTCAACAGCCTCTCTCTTTCCTCCCGTTTCTTCTCCATCTCCCTTTTCTGCATTTCAATCCTCTCCTTCTCTTTCCTCTCCGTCTCTTTCCTCAACTGCTCTTTCCTCTCCTTCTCTTTCCTCATATACTCCATCCTCTCCATCCGCTCTCGCTCCATCCTCTCCGCGCGTTCTTTCGCCTCCGTCTTCTCCCTCCGCATCCTGTCCACATCCATATTTTCCTCTCGTTTCCTCCTCTCTTCCTCTCTCTTCCTCTCCTCCGCCTCTCGCAAAATCCTCTCCGCGCCGGTGTTGGACTGTAACTCCCTTTGTACTTGTTCTCGTTCCAATTTTCTCTGCTGTTCCTCCTCGTACGCGATGCGCGTCTGCCGTCGTCGCTCTTCGTCTTCTTGGTGTTTTCTCGCTCTTTCTCGTATTTCTTGTTCTTCGTGTGTTTGTGATTGTTGTTGATTGTTTCCCAAAGCCGAATTCGTATTCGTCCCTGTCGTCGTTCCGCTTCCGCCGCCTCCTCCCCCTGGGGCATTTTTCACCTTGAGCTCCTCTTCTCTCGGATCTTCCCATTGGCTCCTTTTATTCGTCTCCGACCAAAAGTATACTTTCCCTTCTTCGTTCTGGTATTTCTCCCACCGTTCGTTTAAGAGTGGGTAGTTCACGGTGAACTTTTCCAGTAATATCGCGTTTACGTTCGCGAGAAAGAGCGTCGTTTGGACGAGAATCAAAATCATCATCATCCTCATTCGTCTCCAACGCATCGTCCTCATCAATTCAGATTTTTGCGTCTTTGAGAGTAACGCGCCCGTTCTTCTCTTCCGCGCGCAGCAAAACTTCTCGTCAAACCACCCCCGAACGCGCAAAAGTGTTCTTTCTGGGGGGTAACAAATTCAAAGCGCAATCAATCTATAATAACAAGAGTAAAAATGAGACGATGTGATGATATCTGCGCGTTTACTGTTTTGTTGTTTGTTTTTAAGTTGTTGTGAAAAGTCACTGAAAACTCTTCCCCTGTGCTGCCTTTTTCGAGGAAAGGTCAGACTGAAGAAAAATTGCACGAAAGAAAAGAACTTTTTTCTCTCCGAGACGACTACGAATACCGCGAGGAATACACAGAAGAAGAAGAAGAAAAAAGAGAGAAAAGACGACGCGAGAGAGATCGTTCGTTGTTGTTGCGGAAACGGAGCGGTTGAAGAGCTCGGACCGACCGAGATGTGGACCTGGGATTGGTGTTGCATCGTGAGGATATTTTAGTATTTGAGTGCTCGTATTTTCATGCATTTTTCCTCTTCAGACAAGAAAAATTCACACGAAAATCTTGATTTGACCTTTTACTCGAGTAACCTAATATATAGTTATTCTCATCATCACATCACCATCATCGATCGGCAGCAAAGAGAGCAGCACACACTATATAAATAATGTCTCCCTCTGAAATCACGTGCAAAGCGGCACTCGCGACCGCCCCAAACGTACCTCTGGAAATCTGCGACGTCATCGTTTCCCCACCACAAAAAGGCGAAGTGCGGA
>Ga0209630_10000080_pt1 | contig 109112 bp, 90 predicted proteins | sample COG_01_FD_184745 | JGI IMG/M metagenome (GOLD analysis project Ga0209630, IMG submission 184745) | Pelagic Microbial community sample from North Sea - COGITO 998_met_01 (SPAdes) (version 2) | ecosystem: Environmental > Aquatic > Marine > Neritic zone/Coastal water | place: Helgoland, sampling...
CGATCTGGGCAAGCGCGTCGCGATCCTCGGCGGGGGCGCGTCGGCGTTCGACAACGCCAATGCCGCGCTGGCGCTGGGGGTGGCGGAGGCGCACGTCTTCATCCGGCGCGCGGTGCTGCCGCGGATCAACCCGATCCGGCTGATGGAGCGGGTGGGCTTCACCGGCCGCTATCCGGCGCTGGACGATGCCGCCAAATATGCGGTGATGACCTCGTTCCTCGGGCACAACCAGCCGCCGACCAACGACATGTTCGAGCGGGCGGCGGCGCGGCCGGGCTTCATGCTGCATCTCGGCGCGCCATGGCTGTCGGTCGTACCGGCGGGTGCGGGGGCGCGGGTGACGACGCCGGACGGGACGCACGACTTCGACTTCCTCGTGCTGTCGACCGGGCTGGTCAGCGACCCGGCGCTGCGCCCCGAACTGCGGCTGGTCGCCGGGCGGATCGCGCGCTGGCGCGACCGGTTCGCGCCGGCCGGGGCGGCGCATCCGCTGATCGACGCGCACCCCTATCTGGGCGACGGGTTCGACCTGTTGCCGCGCGACGACGCCGATGCGGCGATGCTGCACGGATTGTTCGCGTTCAACTATTCCGCGCTGGTCAGCCTCGGGTTGTCGGCGGCGGCGCTGTCGGGGTTGCGCACCGCCCTGCCGCGGCTGGTGAAGGGCGTGACCGACCAGCTGTTTCTCGACGACCGCGCGGCGCTGGTCGCGGCGCTGATCGACTATGACGAGCATGAATTCATCGGCGAATGGCCGCGACGGCAGGAGGCGGCGGCATGAGCGCGACCCTTTCCACCCATGTCCTCGATACCGCGCACGGCCGGCCGGCGGCGGGGGTCGCGGTGACGCTGGCGACGGTGGCGGGGGAGGTGATCTGGTCGGGCGCGACCGACGGCGACGGCCGCTGCCCGGGCATGCCGGGGATCGCGGCGGGCGGATACCGGCTGACGTTCGCGGTCGCGGCCTATTTCCGGGGGGCTGGCGTGGTCCTGCCCGATCCGCCGTTCATCGACCGGGTCGCGATCGACTTCGGCGTCGCCGCGGATGGCGGGCATTATCACGTGCCGCTGCTCGTCGCGCCGTTCGGCTATTCCACCTATCGGGGCAGCTGAGATGGCGGTGCGCTTCATCCTCGACGGCGCGATCGTCGACCTGCCCGACGCCGGACCGACTGACACGCTGCTCGACCACCTCCGCTACCGGATGCGCCGCACCGGCACCAAGGAAGGCTGTGCCGAGGGGGATTGCGGCGCGTGCACCGTGCTGGTCGGCGAGCTGACGCCGGCGCGCGACGCGATGCAATGGCGCGCGGTCAATGCGTGCATCCTGTTCCTGCCGATGCTCGACGGCAAGGCGTTGCTGACGGTGGAGAGCCTGGCCGACGGGCGCGCGCTCAACCCGTTGCAGGCGTGCATGGCCGCCAACGGCAGCTCGCAATGCGGCTTCTGCACCCCCGGTTTCGTCATGTCGCTGTACGGCCGGGCGATCGGGGCGGCGGGCCACGCCTTGCCGGTGGCGGACGTGATCGCGGGCAATCTGTGCCGGTGCACCGGCTATGGCCCGATCCTGTCGGCGGCGGCAGAGGTGACCGCGCTCGCCCGCGACGACGCCGCGCTGGTCGCGATGCTGCGCGATCTCGCGCTCGGCGACGGCGATGCGGCCGGGCGATGGTTCGTCCCGCGCACCGCCGACGCGCTGGCGACGGTGCTGGCCGAGCATCCCGAAGCGCGGATCGTCGCGGGCGCGACCGATGTTGGGCTGTGGGTGACCAAGGGGCTGCGCACGATCGCGCCGGTGGTGTTCGTCGGCGACATCGCCGCATTGCGGGGGATCGAGGAGACGGCGGACGGGCTGACCCTCGGCGCCGCGGTCCGCTATGCCGAGGCGCATGCGGCGTTCGCGCGGCTGCACCCCGATCTGGGCGAACTGGTGCGGCGGCTGGGCGGGCTGCAGGTGCGCAACGCCGGCACGGTCGGCGGCAACATCGCCAACGGGTCGCCGATCGGCGACGGGCCGCCCGCCTTCATCGCATTGGGTGCGACGCTGACGCTGCGCAGCGTCGACGGGCGGCGTACGATGCCGCTGGAGGACTATTTCCTCGATTACGGGCGGCAGGACCGGCGGGCGGGCGAGTTCGTCGAGGCGCTGCACCTGCCCCGACCCGCACCCGACGCCATCGTCCATATCGCCAAGCTGTCGCGGCGGTTCGACAGCGACATCTCCGCGGTATGCGGCGCGTTCCGGCTGACGATGGCGGGCGAGCGGATCGTCGATGCGCGGGTCGCGTTCGGCGGGATGGCGGCGACGCCGCGGCGGGCGGCGGGGTGCGAGGCGGCGCTGACCGGCGCGCGGTTCGACCGCGACACGATCGCACGGGCGGTGGAGGCGCTGCGCGCGGACTTCACCCCGCTGACCGACGTGCGCGGCAGTGCGGCCTATCGCGTCGAGGCGGCGGGTAATCTGCTGTGGCGGCTGTGGCATCGCCGGCAGGGCGAGGCGGTGTCGGTGCTGGAGGCGATCGATGGCTGATCGCGATGCCCTGACGCCGGTGCTCGCCCGGCCGTCGCACCCGCACGACAGCGCCGCGCTGCACGTCGCTGGCACTGCGCGCTATGCCGATGACGAGCCGGAGCCGGCGGGGATACTGCATCTGGCGTTCGGGCAGAGCGAACAGGCCAGCGCCGCGATCGTCGCGATCGACCTGACCGCGGTGCGCGCCGCGCCCGGCGTGGTCGCGGTGTTCACTGCGGCCGACATCCCGGGCGCCAACGACGTCAGCCCGGTCGCGCATGACGACCGGCTGCTCGCGGACGGCGAGGTCACGAGCATCGGGCAGGCGGTGTTCCTGGTCGCCGCGACCAGCCAGCGCGCGGCGCGGCTGGCGGCGCGGCTGGCGCGGATCGACTATGCGCCGCGGGCCGCGATCGTCACGATCCCGGCGGCGCGCGCGGCGGGATCGCTGATCGAGCCGACGCAGCGGATGGCGCGCGGCGATGCCGCCGCGGCGCTGGCGACGGCGCCGCATCGCCTGTCGGGCGGGTTCGCGATGGGCGGGCAGGATCATTTCTATCTCGAGGGACAGATCGCGATCGCCACGCCGGGCGAGGACGGGCAGATCCATCTGCTGAGTTCGACGCAGCATCCCAGCGAAGTCCAGCATCTGGTCGCGCACATGCTCGGCCGTCGTTCGGCCGACGTGACGGTCGAGGTCCGGCGGATGGGCGGGGCGTTCGGGGGCAAGGAGACGCAGGCGGCGCTGTTCGCCGCCGCCGCGGCGCTGGTCGCCGATCGTACCGGCCGTCCCGCCAAGTTCCGCTGCGACCGCGACGACGACATGGCGATGACCGGCAAGCGCCACGACTTCCTCGTCGATTACGACGTCGGGTTCGACGATTCCGGGCGGCTGCTGGCGCTGCGGCTGGGGCTGGCGTCGCGGTGCGGGGCGACGGTCGATCTGTCGCCGGCGATCAACGACCGGGCGATGTTCCATGCCGACAATTGCTACTGGCTGCCGGACGTCGCGATCGTGTCGGAACGGCTGAAGACCAACACCGTGTCCGCGACCGCGTTTCGCGGCTTCGGCGGGCCGCAGGGGATGCTGGCGATCGAGCGGGTGATCGACCATGTCGCGCAGCATCTGGGGTGCGATCCGCTGGCGGTGCGGGTCGCCAATCTGTACGGGCCGGGCCGCGACACGACCCCCTATGGCATGACCGTCGCCGACAATATCGCACCGGCGCTGATCGCCCGGCTGCGCGACGCGGCGCGCTACGACGAACGGCGTGCGGCCGTCGCGGCGTTCAACGCGCGGCATCATGTGCTGAAGAAGGGGATCGCGCTGACCCCGGTGAAGTTCGGGATCAGCTTCACCACCACCCACCTGAACCAGGCGGGGGCGCTGGTGCATGTCTATGCCGACGGCAGCATCCAGATCAATCACGGCGGCACCGAGATGGGGCAGGGCCTGTACATCAAGGTCGCGCAGATCGTCGCCGACGTCTTCGCGGTGCCGGTGACGCAGGTGCGGATCACCGCCACCCGGACCGACAAGGTGCCCAATACCTCCGCCACCGCGGCATCGTCGGGTGCGGACCTCAACGGCATGGCGGCCTATAACGCGGCGATGACGATCCGCGACCGGCTGATCGATTTCCTGGCGCGCAGCACCGGATGCGAGGCGGCGGCGGTGCGTTTTTCCCCGGCCGGCGTGGTCGCGGGGGAGGAAAGGCTGGCGTTCGGCGACCTGTGCCGGCGGGCGCATATCGGCCGCATCTCGCTGTCGGCGACGGGCTATTACGCCACGCCGGGAATCGCCTACGACCGGGCGGCGCATCGCGGCCGGCCCTTCTATTATTTCGCCTATGGCGCGGCAGTGGCGGAGGTGGTGATCGACACGCTGACTGGCGAGCATCGCGTGCTGGCGGTCGATATCCTGCACGACGTCGGCCGGTCGCTGAACCCGGCGATCGATATCGGGCAGATCGAGGGCGGGTTCATGCAGGGGCAGGGCTGGCTGACCACCGAGGAACTGGTGTTCGACGACCAGGGCCGGCTGCTGACCCATTCGCCCGCGACCTACAAGATTCCGACCGCGTCGGATCGCCCGGCGCGGCTGCACATCGCCTTGTGGGACGGCGAGAATGCCGAACCGACGATCAACCGGTCGAAGGCGGTGGGCGAACCGCCGTTCATGCTGGCGATCGCGGTCTTTTCCGCATTGACCGGGGCGGTGGCCGCGACCGCGCCCGACGTCCGCGTGATGCCGCCGCTGGACGCGCCCGCGACGCCCGAGGCGATCCTGCGCGCCATCGCCGGGCATCGCGCATGATCGAATGGGCGCGTTGGCTGCGGGACGCGGCCGCGGCGGGGCCGGCGGCGATGGTCAGCGTGCTGGCGACGGAAGGGTCGGCGCCACGCGGCGCGGGGACGCGGATGATCGTCACCGCCGACGCGCTGTACGGCACGATCGGCGGCGGGCAGCTGGAATATCGCGCGGTCGAGCAGGCGCGCGCGATCCTGTCCGAACCGGCGGGCGCGTGGCGGGTGCAGGATTATCCGCTGGGGCCGCTGCTGGGGCAATGCTGTGGCGGGCGGGTGCGGCTGCTGGTCGATCATGTCGATCCGGCCGGGTTGGGCTGGACCGGCGATGCGGCGGAGGGTCGGTTCCTGGTGACGACGCTGTCGGCCGACGGGGTGCAGCGCCATGTCGCGCGCGATGCGGCGGCGGTCGCCGTGCCGGCGCGGGGCGACCGGCCGCGCGCGGGGAGCAGTTTCGCGGAGATCATCGGCTGGTATCGCCGCCCGCTCTATCTGTTCGGGGCCGGGCATGTCGGACAGGCGATCGCCCGCCATGCCGCGCCGCTGCCGTTCCGGCTGGCGTGGTTCGATACGCGCCCGGTGTTCGAGACGGTGCCCGGCGTCGCGATCGTGCCCGAGGATGCGATCGGCCAATGCGTCGCCGAGGCGCCGGACGATGCGGCGATCGTGATCCTGACGCACGACCATGCGCTGGATTACCGGCTGACGCGGGCGGCGCTGGCGCGGGTGCAGGCGGGCGTGCCGCTGGCGTTCGTCGGGCTGATCGGATCGGCGACCAAGCGCGCGCGCTTCGCCGCACGGCTGGGGCGCGACGGGGTGGATGGGGGCGACCGGCTGACCTGTCCGATCGGGATCGCCGGGATCGGCGGCAAGGAACCCGATGTGATCGCGGTGGCGACGCTGGCGCAATTGCTGCAACTGGACCGCGCATGACGATCGGGGCCTATCGCGGCGAGATCCTCTCGGTCGGGCACGACCCGCGCGACGATGCCGACGCCGTCCGGTACGAGGCGGACGGCGTGCTGGTCGTCGAGGACGGCATCGTCGTCGCGCGCGGACGGTTCGCGGCCATGGCCGACCGGCTGGGCGGCGTGCCGGTCGAGCGGCTGGCCGGACTGATCGTCCCCGGCTTCGTCGACGCGCACGTCCATTATCCGCAGATGGACCGGATCGCCTCGCACGGCGAACAGTTGCTCGACTGGCTCGACCGCCACATCTTTCCGGCCGAACAGGCCTTTGCCGACCGCGCGCATGCCGATGCCGTGGCCGCGGCGTTTCTGGCCGAACTGCTGCGCCACGGGACCACCAGCGCGCTGGTGTTCGCGACCGTCCACGCAACGTCGGTCGACGCGCTGTTCGAGGCGGCGCTGGCGCGGCGGATGCGGATCGTGTCGGGCAAGGTGATGATGGACCGCGGGCCGCCGGGGCTGGCCGACACGGCGGCGTCGGGGCGGGCGGAGACGGAGGCGCTGATCGCGCAGTGGCGCGGGCGCGGGCGGCTGGGCTATGCGGTGACGCCGCGGTTCGCGCTGACCTCGTCCGACGACCAGCTCGCGAGCGCGGGGGCGGTGCTCGCCGCGCATCCCGACGTGCTGCTTCACACCCACCTCGCCGAGAACCTCCGCGAATGCGCCGCAGTGGCCGCGCGCTTTCCGGACGCGGCGGACTATCTGGACGTCTACGACCGGTTCGGGCTGGTCGGCGCGCGATCGGTGTTCGCGCACGGCGTGCATCTGTCCGACCGCGCCTGCGCCCGGCTGGCGGATAGCGATGCGGGCGTGGCGATCTGCCCGACCTCCAACCTGTTCCTGGGATCGGGCGTCTTCGACTTCGGGCAGGCCGATGCGCACCGGATGCGGATCGGGCTGGGTACAGACGTGGGGGCGGGGACGTCCTTCTCGATGCTGCACACCGCTGGCGTCGCCTATCAGGCCGCATTGGCGCGGGGCGCGCCGCTCGACCCGTTCCGCGCGCTCCATCTGGCGACCGCGGGCAGTGCGGCGCTGTTGCGGATCGCCAACCGGGTAGGGGCGCTGGCCCCGGGGCAGGAGGCGGATTTCGTCGTGCTGGACGACCAAGCGACGCCGTTGCTGGCGCGGCGGACGGCGGGCGCGACGCTGGCGGAGCGGTTGTTCGCGTTGCAGATATTGGGGGACGATCGTGCGATCCGGCAGACCTATGTCATGGGGCAATGCGCATGGGACCGCGATGCGGCGGCGCGCTGAGATGCGGGGCGTCGTCGGCCTGCTGTTCGCGTGGCTGCTGCTGGTCGCGGGGACGGCGCAGGCGCAGGACGCGCGGCGCAAGGTCATCATCGACGACGAGGGCTTTGCCCTGATGCACCTGATGCTGCTCGAATCGCCCGATGTCGAGGTGCTGGGCATCACCACCGTGTCGGGCAACGTCTGGGCCAACCGCGCGACCGCGCTGGCGTTGCGCGGCGTGGAGGCGGCGGGCCGCACCGACGTGCCGGTGGTGCAGGGCGCGACCTGGCCGCTGCTCAACTCCGAACTGCTGACCGACCGGTGGGAATCGCTGTACGGCAGGCTGACGTGGAAGGGCGCGTGGATGAAACGCTGGGTCGAACCGACGCAGCAGAGCACGCCCGACTATCACGGCCCCGACGATCCGGTCGTCCTGCCCTGGGGCAATCCGGTGACCAAGCCGTCGCCGGAGATCGCCGCCGCCTTCCTGATCCGCATGGTCCGCCGTTATCCGGGGCAGGTGACGATCCTCGCCGCGGGGCCGCTGACCAATCTCGCGCTCGCGCAGCGGCTCGACCCGCAATTCGCCGCGCTGGCCGGCGAGCTGGTCTATATGGGCGGCAGCCTCAATCCCCGGCAGGTGCTGGGCGACCGATCGGCGCGCGACTTCGCGCGGGAGTTCGTCAACTCGCCGCGGCGCGAGTTCAACGCGCGGTTCGATCCCGAGGCGGCGAGCATCGTGTCGCGCAGCCCGTGGCGCAAGATCACGATGGTCCCGGTCGATCCGTCGACCGCGACGCAGCTCGGCCGCGGCCTGCTGACCCGGCTGGCCGCGGTCGCGACGCCGGGCGTGGCGCGGCTGATCGACCGGATGGAGCCCGGATTTCCGCTGTGGGACGAGATCGCGGCCGCGGTCTGGCTGGACCCGACGATCGTCACCGATCGCGCGACGCTGTACGTCGATTACGATACGCAGTTCGGGCCGGGCTATGGCGACACGCTGTCGTGGCGTGCCGGCTATCAGCCGGGTCTGGGCGAACGGCCGGCGGAGGTGGTCCGGGCGATCGACCCCGAACGGCTGGAGGCGCTGATGGTGCGGGCGGTGGGGCGCCGCGCGTCGGTCACCCGTCCAGATCGAGCGCCGGTTCGATCGACGCCGGGTAACTGAGCTGCGCGAAGCCGTTCTCGATCTCGCGCAGCACGATCCCCGCGGCATAGGACGGCGTCCGCGCCGAGGCGGTACACAGGGCCAGCGTCATCGGCCGCAACACCGAATCGGAGATGCGCGTGAACGACAGCAGCCCGCGCTTCACCTCGGTGATGACGTCTAGCGAGGTCAGGATGCCGATGCCGACCCCCTGCATCACCAGCGACGTAATCATCTGGATATTGTCCGACGTCACCGTCCGGTCCAGCGTCGCGCCGGTCACCCCTTCCAGCACCGCGATCTGTTGGCACACCGCCAGCGGTTCGGCGGGGACGATCAGCGCGGAACCGACCGACGCGGAAAAGCGCGCCTTCTTCTGCTGGCCGAAGGGGTGGCCGGCGGGGGTCAGGAAGCCGAGCACGACGTCGACGAAGGCGCGGACGTTGATGTCGCGATAGGATTGCGGACCGAAGAAGATGCCGAAATCCACCTCGCCGCTGGCGATCGCCACGCGCACCGCATCGTTGTTCAGCACGCGGATGCCGATCGTGATCCCCGGATGGCGGCTCTGGATCGTGCGGATCGTCTCCGGGATATAGCCCTTGGCGAGCGCGTCGATGATCGCGATGTCGACATGGCCGCGCTTCAGCCCGCGCAGATCCTCGATCTGGGCGCGGACCGAGGCCATGTTCTTCTGCCAGCCCGCCCCCGCCGCCATCATGATCTCGCCCGCCGCGGTCAGCCGCAATCCGGTGGGCAGGCGTTCGAACAGCGCCACGCCGATATCGGCCTCGACGTTCAGGATCTGGCGATCGATCGCGGAGGCGGAGACGTTCAGCTCGTCCGCCGCCTTGCGGATCGAGCCGAGCCGGCCGACCGCCATGAAATAGCGCAGGAAGCGGGAAAATGCAGGCATGGACCCTCCCTAATTTTCGCAACGGCGTGTCGGAATCATTGCGTTTGATTGCATCACGTCGGGTGCTTAGTCCACACAATATCACCCGGGGGGAGTGATAGTGCGCGGGTTCGCGACAATGAAGAACCGCGTTGCCGGCCGGCAGAAGCCGAAGAGACGATGGAACGGACGGACCTTAACCGGTTATCGGCCGATCCTATACCTGCGTGTTCAAATATAGCCGTAAAATCAGCGCAATGCCTGGCATGCCGTGACATTGCAAAGACTGATTCGGCGGGTCGTTTCCGGGTGGTTCTGCTTAGATTCTCGCATGAACAACATTCACATATCGCGACGCGGCATGCCCGATGCGCCCGGTCCACGGGATCGACGGCGGGCTGCGCGAAGCGACACAAGGGGGCAAGGGACGATGGCACGGAATAACCTCGCAGGGCTGGCGACGACACGACGGGCGGGGCTGCACCGGCCGATCGCCGGGATCGCGGCGGCGCTGCTGTGCTGTACCGCGATGACCGGCACCGCCTGGGCCCAGACGACCGCGGCGACGACGACCGCGGCAGCCGCAACCGCGGCGGAGGAACCGCAGGATCAGGACATCGTCGTCACCGGCACGCTGGACGCGCTGCCGAACAAGGATGTCGGATCGGTCTTCGGCTTCGCCAAGACGCTGGTCGAGACCCCGCGCTCCGCCTCGACGATCAGCAGCGAGCAGATCGAGCGGTTCGGCGTCACCGACATCTACGACCTCGTCGCGCAGGCGCCCGGCACCTTCACCAACTCCTTCTTCGGCGTCGGCGGCGCGCTCGACATCCGCGGCACGCCGGGCGAGGTCTATTTCCGCGGCGTCCGGCGCTTGGACAATCCGGGCAACTACCCGACCCCGATCGGCGCGTCGGACCGGATCGACATCGTCCGCGGCCCGTCCTCGCCGATCTACGGCCCGTCGAAGACCGGCGGCTATATGAACTTCGTGCCGAAATCGGCGCGGGTGTCGGGCGGTGCCCTGCTCGACCATGCCGAAGGCGAGGTCAGCTACACCGGCGGCAGCTGGGACTATAACGTGCTGAAGGCGCAGCTGCGCGGCCCGCTGCGCGTCGGCGGCACCGAATTCGGCTATAGCCTCTATGCCGAGGTCGAGGATTCCGGCAGCTATTACCGCAACATGTCGACCCGCAACGTCGTCCTGCAGGGCGCGTTCGACAATCAGATCACCGAGCGGCTGCGCGTCGAGTTCGGCGGCATGTACCAGAAATACGACGGCCAGCAGAACGGTGGCTGGAACCGCCTGACCCAGGATCTGGTCGACAACGGCACCTATATCACCGGCAGCGCCAAGCCGCTCGACACCAATGGCGACGGCCAGCTGGCGCCGGCCGAATTCCTCGCGGCGGGCAATTTCAACCCGTTCGGGACCTTCGGCTGTGGTGGCGGCAGCGTGCTGGCGTCGTCGTTCACCGACGCCTGCCTCAATTCGACCTATCCCTATCTGGCGTTGCAGAACACCGGCACCACGAAGCTGAGCCGCAAGAACGTGCTGACCGGCACCAACGATTTCCTGCGCAACAAGGCCTATACCGGCTATTTCGACATCATCTACGATGGCGGCAACGATCTGGAGATCAAGAACCAGCTCTTCTACGACGGCATCGATAACAAAAATAATAATAGCTACGGTTTTTCGCAATTCCACAATTCCTATGTCATCGAAGACAAGGTCGTGGTATCGAAGACGTTCAAGAACCAGGTCGGCAATTTCTCGGTCCAGCTGTCGCCGTCGATCCGCTATACCGATTTCAAGCATGGCGACGATTTCAACTTCGAATATTTCCACCGGGTCGACCTGACCGTCGGCTATACGCCGCTGTCCGACCGCCTGCTGTCGACCGAAAGCGACAGCAATTATTCGAACTATCTGAAGGGCCATTACACCGATTACGGCTTTGCCGCGCTGACCGACCTCGACTTCGCGTTCGGCCTCGATGTGATCCTGGGCGTCCGCTACGATACGGTCGACGTGACGTCGACCAACGTGCTCGGCAAGCTGCGCGTCACCAATAACGTCGTGCCGACCGGATCGGGGTCGAAGGGCGGATGGTCGTACAATGGCAGCGTCTCGTACAAGCTGCCGTTCGGCATCATCCCCTATGCGACGATCGCGCGGCAGACGACGGTGATCGCGGGGCAGGGGTCGGAGATCGACGCCGCGACCGCGAATGGCGGCCTGTTCCTGACCGCGTCGAAGCTGTACGAGGGCGGCGTCAAGGGCAGCTGGCTCGGCGGCCGGCTGTACGGCGCGCTGTCGGTCTACCAGCAGGAGCGGACCGACCGGAACATCCAGTCCTCGACCGTCAACCAGTCGGTGCAGACCAAGGGCGTCGAGGCGGAAATGCGCTGGTCGGTGGACAAGCATCTGCTCATCACCAGCGCCTATACCCGTGCCAAGGTCTACAACCTGACCTTCCTCGATGCGGGATCGACGTTCAGCTTTTTCGGGATCGAGGATCTGGTGAACGTGGTCAACCCGACGCTGACGCTGGGTGGCCAGGTCGGCGGGCTGGTGCCGATCCCCGACCGCGAGGCGTCGCGGCGACAGGGCATCCCGACCAACCTCTATTCGGCGACCGCGACCTATGCGTTCGACAACGGCATCGCGCTGAGCGGCAGCGTCGTCCACGTCGACTCGGTATTCTCGGGCCAGTCGCGGGTCGTGAAGCTGCCCGCGTACACGCTGTTCGACCTTGGCGCCTCGTATGGGACGGGCGACTGGCTGTTCCGCCTGACCGTCAAGAATGCGACCAACGAGAAGTATTTCCGCGCGAACTTCACCGAGCTGTTCGGCAGCACGATCGTCCTGCCGGAACGGCCGCGCAGCTTCCAGGGGTCGGTCGTCTACAAGTTCTGACGCACAGGTGATAACGAGATGATGCGTATCCTGACCGCCGGCCTGATGCTGGTTCTTGCGACGATCGCCGCGCCCGCCGGCGCGAAAGGTGCGGCGGCGGCGTGCGTGCCGGGCGGGGCATGCGCACGGCCCTTGCCGGTGCGCGTGGTGATCGTGACGATGTTCGAGATCGGCAAGGACGAGGGCGACGTGGCCGGCGAGTTCCAGCTGTGGAAGACGCGCGCCGGCCTGACCACGCGCATCCCCTTCCCGCAATCGCACCACGACCTGTTCTACAATCCGAAGACGCAGGTGATGGGCGTCGTCACCGGGGTGGGGACCGCCAAGTCGGCGACCGCGACGATGGCGCTGGGGCTCGACCAGCGGTTCGACCTGCGCCGCGCCTATTGGCTGGTCGCCGGGATCGCCGGGATCGACCCGGAGGATGCCTCGATCGGGTCGGCGGCCTGGTCGCGCTATCTGGTCGACGGCGATCTGGCGCATGAGATCGACGCGCGCGAGATTCCGGCGGACTGGCAGTCGGGCTATTTCGCCCGCGGTCGCAACGGCCCCAACGATCCGCGTCCGGCGCCGCCGTCGCAGGGCGAGATGTTCGAACTGAACGGCGCGTTGCGCGACTGGGCCTATGGCCTGACCCGCAACATCGCGCTGCCCGACGACCCGACGATCCGCGCCGAGCGCGCGCGCTACACCGACCACCCGATGGCGCAGCGCGCGCCGTTCGTGCTGAAGGGCGACCATGTCGCGGCGATGACCTTCTGGCGCGGCGCGAAGATGAACGGCTGGGCGAACGACTGGGTGCGCTACTGGACGGGCGGCAAGGGCGAATTCGTCACCTCGGCGATGGAGGAGACGGGGACGTATCAGGCGATCACCTATCTCGACCGGATCGGGCGGGTCGACAAGGACCGGGTGATGGTGCTGCGCGCCGGCAGCAATTTCACCATGCCGCCGCCGGGGGTGACCGCCGCCGCCAATCTGCTGCGCGAGAACGAGGGCTATTCGGGCCTCAATGCGGCGGTGGAGAGCCTGTACGCGGTCGGATCGCGCGTCGTCGACGAACTGACCGGCCATTGGGACCGCTACGCGACGACGATCCCGCGATGACCCCGTCGCGTCGATGACCCCCCGTCGCTCATGAGCCGCCGCCGACCATGAACCGGGGCCTGATCCTCGTCCGGCATGCGGACCGGGTCGTGTGCATGGACGACGCCCGGCGGGAGATCGCGGACGGGGCGGTCGCGTTCCGCAATGGCGCGGTCGTCGCGGTCGGCACCAGTGCCGAACTCGCGATGCTGGCGGACGGGGCGGGCGAGATCGTCGAGGCGCACGGCTGCGTCGTCACGCCGGGGCTGGTCAACACCCACCACCATCTGTTCCAGTCGCTGACCCGCGCGCTGCCCGGCGCGATCAACGCGTCCCTGTTCGACTGGCTCAAACGCCTCTACCCGATCTGGGGCCGGTACCGGCCGGAGGACGTGTTCGCCGCGACCCAGCTGGGGCTGGCGGAGCTGGCGCTGGCCGGCTGCACGCTGAGTTCGGATCACCTCTATCTGTTTCCCGATGGCGTGACGCTGGACGATTCGATCGCCGCGGCGCAGGCGGTCGGGCTGCGCTTTCACCCGACGCGCGGCGCGATGAGCGTGGGGGAGAGCCTGGGCGGCCTGCCCCCCGACGCGCTGGTCGAGGACGAGCGCGCGATCCTCAACGATACGATCCGCGTCATCGACACCTATCACGACCCCCGCGACGGCGCGATGCTGCGCGTCGGCGTGGCGCCCTGTTCGCCCTTCTCGGTCAGCCAGGGGCTGATGCGCGACGCCGCGGCGCTGGCGCGCGACAAGGGGGTGATGCTGCACACGCATCTGGCCGAGGATGCCGACGACGTCGCCTTTTCGCTGGCGCGGTTCGGCTGCCGTCCCGGCGACTATGCCGAGCAGCTCGGCTGGCTGGGCGAGGACGTGTGGCATGCGCATTGCGTCCGGCTCGACGCGCGCGAGATCGACCTGTTCGCGCGCACCGGCACCGGGGTGGCGCATTGTCCGGGATCGAACTGCCGGCTGGGATCGGGGATCGCGCCGCTGCGCGCGATGGTCGATCGCGGCGTGCGCGTCGGGCTGGGGGTGGACGGGTCGGCGTCGAACGACGGCGCCAGCGTGCTGACCGAGGCGCGGCAGGCGATGCTGCTGCAGCGCGCGACCGGCGGACCGGCGGCGTTCGATCCGCGCGAGGCGCTGTTCATGGCGACGCACGGCGGCGCGGCGGTGCTGGGGCGGCCCGATTGCGGGATGCTGGCGCCCGGCAGCCGCGCCGATATCGCGATCTGGGACATGACCGGCATTACCGCGACCGGCGCGTGGGACAGGGTCGCGGCGCTGGTCCTCTGCCCGCCGGCCGGCGCGCGCGACGTGTTCGTCGACGGCCGCGCGGTGGTGCGCGACGGCGAACTGGTGCGGGTCGCGCGGCGGGATGTGCTGCGCGCCGCCGACGCGTCGCTGGCGCGGCTGATGGCGCTGGCGTGACGATGCGAAGCCACGAAGGAGACGGGATGACGATCGCCGCGCCGGACCTGCCCGCCATGCCGCCCGCCATCCGGCCGCCCGCTAGGGGCGGTGCGATCATGACGCCCGAACAGGCGCGCGATCCCGATCATTTTCCCGGGCTGGCGGTCGCGATCCCGCTCGGCATCCAGCACATGCTGGCGATGTTCGTCAGCAATCTGACGCCGGCGATCATCGTCGCCGGGGCGGCGGGCTTCGGCTACGGATCGGCCGACCCGCGCGAGATGATCTATATGATCCAGATGGCGATGCTGTTCGCCGGCATGGCGACGCTGATCCAGACCGTCGGCATCGGCCCGGTCGGCGCGCGGCTGCCGATCGTACAGGGGACGAGCTTCGCCTTCCTGCCGGTGATGATCCCGATCGTCGCCGGGCAGGGGGTGGCGGCGATGGCGACGCTGACCACCGCGGCGCTGGTCGGCGGCCTGTTCCACGCCGGGCTGAGCGTGTTCGTCGGCCGCATCCGCGTCGCCCTGCCGCCGATGGTGACCGGGCTGGTCGTGCTGATGATCGGCCTGTCGCTGATGCGGATCGGGGTGCAATATGCCGCGGGCGGCGTCCCGGCGCAGGGGACGGCGGCCTACGGGGCCGGGTCGAGCTGGCTGCTCGCGGGAATCGTGGTGGTGGTGACGCTGGCGCTCAGCTTCTTCGGGCGCGGCATCTGGTCGACCGCGGCGGTGCTGCTGGGTCTGCTGGCGGGCTATGGCGCGGCGGTGGCGATGGGGCGGGTGTCGCTGGCGCCGGTCGCGGGCGCGGGATGGATCATGCTGCCCTCGCCCTTCCATTTCGGCTTCGCGGTGTCGGCCTCCGCGATCCTCGGCTTCTGCCTGATGGGCTTCATCTCCGCGATCGAATCGATCGGCGACGTGTCGGCGATCTGCGAGGGCAGCGCCGGCCGCCCCGCGACCGACCGCGAACTGATCGGCGCGACCAGCGCCGACGGCGTCGGCACCGCGCTGGCCGCGGTGTTCGGGGCGATGCCCAACACCTCGTTCAGCCAGAATATCGGCCTGATCGCGATCACCGGGATCATGAGCCGCCATATCGTCAAGATCGGCGCGCTGTTCCTCATCCTGTGCGGCCTGCTGCCCAAGATCGGCGCGCTCATCACCACGATCCCGATCGAGGTGCTGGGCGGCGGCGTGATCGTGATGTTCGGCATGGTCGCCTCGGCGGCGGTGTCGATCCTGTCGGGGGTGGCGTGGACGCAGCGGACGATGCTGATCTTCGGCATCGCGCTGTCGGTCGGCATCGGGCTGGAGCTCGAGCCCGCATCGGTCCAGCATTTGCCGCAGACGCTGCGCATCGTGCTGACGTCGGGGGTGCTGCCCGCGGCGCTGATCGCGGTGGTGCTGAATCTCACCGTGCCGGAGCGGATCGGGAGCGCTCCTGCGGCCGGGTGACGGTGGGCCCGACGCCCGGTCGCCCGTCCCCGCCGCGCGAGATCAGAGGAAGTCGGTCAGCCCCTGGAACCACATGATCGCGACGAAGTCGCCCGACAGCACCAGCGTGCGCTCGTGCAGGCCCTGCAGGAACGCCCCCTTGCTGTCCTTGGCGGTCAGGATGCGGAAGCCGTCGGCGGGGGTGGCGAAGGCGAGCGTGAACGCCGGCGCATCGGCGAGGCCCGCGGCCGAGCTGATCGTGCCGTTCGCGATCCTGTAGTGGCGGCCCGTCCCGTCCGCCGTGCGGATCTGGAAGGTCAGCGTCTTGCCGCGGACATAGGCCGCGGCGGCGGGTTTGGTCCGGATGGTCCGCTTTATCAGCTTTTCCATCATCCATAGCAGGAACGTGAATTTCAACATGGTCGTAATGTCCTCATCGGGCCGGTGTCGTGACGGGGGGCGGCGTCATTCGTCGAGGAACTGGATCGCGTGCCGCAGGAAGCGTTCGGGATATTGGAACTGCGCGGCGTGACCCGCGTCGGGATAGATGAACAGCTGCGCGTTCGGGATATTCTGCGCCATCGAGAAGGAGTTGATCGTCGGGATCATCACGTCGACATTGCCGTTGAGGATGAAGGTCGGCTGCGTGATCGTGCGCAGGTGCGCGAAGGGGTCGGCGGCATCCAGCTTGGGGAGATAATACATGTTCGCCTCGATCTGCGCCTGGATGACCTGCGGCGAGCTGGGCGGATCCTGGTCGACACGGACGTGACGGCGCGCCCAGAACGCCCGGCCCGCCTCGCGCGCCGCCTCGGAGCGGCCGAAGAACAGGTACAGGAAGTCGTCGAGCGTCGGCACGGGACGCGGCGCCGCTTCGAGCACGCCGGGTTCGGAATCGGGATTGCCGCCGCGCGGGCCGGTGCCGAGCAGCATCAGCTTGCGCACGAGATCGGGATGCCGGCGCGTCAGGTCCTGCGCCTGGAAGCCGCCGAGCGAGAAGCCGAGCACGTCGACCTTGCTCAGCCCGAGCGCGCGGATCGCCGCGGCCGCGTCGTCGGCCATCGCCTCGATCCGGGTGCGCGGCGTGCCGGTGGACGAGGCGACGCCGCGCCCGTTGAACAGGATCACCTCGCGCCCGGCGGCGAGGCCGTCGGTCATCAGCGGGTCCCAATGGTCGAGGCCGCCGCGGAAATGCTGCAGGAAGAACAACGGCGGCCCTCCCGCGGCGGCATTGCCCCAGCGGCGGTAGGCGAGCTGGTCGCCCTCGACGGTGACGAAGCGGGTCGGTGCGGTCAGATGCGTGTCGGTCATGCGGGTCTTCCCTTGTGCTTCAGCGGGTTCGGGCGTCGTATCCGGGGTGTTCGGGCGCGTCGCAGCGCTTGCAAATCGTGACGGTCCAATATACTTCAATGATTGAAGTTACAAGATGGGAATGGTCGATGAAGCCGAAATCCTTTGCCGGCATGTGCTGTTCGGTGGCGGGCGCGCTCGAAATGGTCGGCGATCGCTGGACGCTGCTGCTGATCCGCGACCTCTCCCTCGGCCTTGCCCGCTACGAGGATCTGCGCGCCAGCACCGGTATCCCGGCGGCGACGCTGGCGGCACGGCTGAAGCATCTGGTCGCGGTCGGCATCGTCGATCGCGTCCGCTATCAGGAACGGCCGCCGCGCGACGAATATCGGCTGACCGCCAAGGGGCAGGACCTGTGGCAGGTCAGCGTCGCGCTGCGCGAATGGGGCGATCGCTGGGACGCGAGCGGTGCCGGCGCGCCACCGTTGGAGACGGTCGACCGAGAAACCGGCCGGCGGCTGACGCTCGCGCTGGTCGACGCCGAAACCGGTGCGATCGTGTCGCGCGAGCGTGCGTCGTTGCGCGCCGGGCCGGGGGCCGACGCGGGCGTGCGGACGCTGCTCGACACGCTGGCGGGGGCGGCACGATGACGCCCGCACCCGGCCGCGCTGCCGCCGCGCCGTCCCTGCCCAGGGTGCTGGCGTTCGACGTGTTCGGCACGGTGGTCGACTGGCGATCGAGCGTCATCGCCGAATCCGCGGACTTCCTGCGCCGGATCGGCCGCGACGATCTGGATGCGGCGGCGTTCACCGACGTGTGGCGCTTCGCCTATATCGCGGTGATGGCGCGCTATTCCGCCTCCGGCCGCGCATTCACCATCCTCGATACGCTGCATCGCGAGATGCTGGACGATACGCTGCGCGCTTATGCCGTCGATCCCGCCGGGCTCGACGCCGCACTGCTGCAGGACTGGACTTTCGCCTGGCGCCGGCTGGCGCCATGGCCGGATGCGGTCGAGGGGCTCACGCGGCTCAAGCGGCGGATGCCGCTCGTCACGCTGTCGAACGGCAATATCGCGCTGATGCTGGCGCTCGCCCGCCATGGCGGCCTGCCGTGGGACGCGCTGCTGGGGGCGGAGGTGACCGGCGTCTACAAGCCCGATCCGCGCGCCTATACCGGCACCGCCGAGGTGCTGGGACTGGCGCCCGCCGACATCTGCCTCGTCGCCGCGCACCACAGCGACCTCGCCGCGGCGCGCGCCTGCGGGCTGAAGACCGCTTATATCGACCGGCCGCACGAATATGGCGGCCGCCGTGCGCCCGATGCGGATGCGGCGCAGGACTGGGACTGGTCGGCCGACAGCCTTGTCGCGCTCGCCGACCTGCTCGACCGCTGACGCCGGGGGCGCCGGCGGTGCGCGCCGGCATCAATAGTCGGTGACGCCGTCCTGCCGATAGCGCTCGACCGCCGCGCGCACGCTGCTGCCCAGTTCCTCCAGCGTCACCGCCTGCAGCGCGTCGCCGACCGGCGCGGGCGAGCGCAGCAGGTCGGCGATCGCCAGCTGCGTCTGCGTGATCCGGTCGACGCTCTGCAGGCTGTGCATATGGTGGCGCAGCGTGTCCGGATTGCCGGCGAGGTCATAGGCGAGGTCGGCGAGCGCCGCGGTGAGCGCGACCAGCTCGTCCGCCAGCGCATGGGCCAGCGCGCGCTCCGGCCCGATCGCCCAGCCGAGCGGCTCCGCGCCGGCGGCGTCGATGGCGCGCTGGATCACTTGCTGACCAGCTTGAGGATGCTGCGCGCCAGCTGGTCCGCGGGCACCGCCTGCGCCGCGATCCGTCGCGACAGCACGAAGCCTTCCGAGCGGACCTCGGCCGGAACGATGCAATAGCTGCCGCCGGCCTGCAACGCGCGCACGCCGGCATCGCCGTCCTCGCCGTCCGCGCCGAGCAGCAGGCCGATCGCCTCCGCCCCCGCTGCCTTGGCGATCGAGGCGAACAGGATCGAGATCGACGGCCGTTCGCCCGCGACCGGATCGCGCGGCAGCATGCGCAGCGTGCCGTTCGGCCAGGCGTCGACGACGACGTGATGGTCGCCCGGCGGCGCGAGATAGATCGTCCCCTGTTCGACCGCCATGCCGTCCTCGGCAAGGACGATGCGCGGCGCGATCGCGGCGCCGAGCGCGTCGATCATCGTGCCCGCGAGTCCCTGACCCAGATGCTGGACGACGACGGTCGGCGGGCAGTTCGCCGGGAAGCTGCCGAACAGGTCGAACATCGCCTGCGTCGCCGCCGCCTCGCCGCCGATCGCGAGGATGCGGCCGTTCCAGTCGAGCGGCGGGGCGGCCACGGTGGCCTTGGTGCCGCCCGTGCTCTTCACCGGCGCGCCCTTGGCGGCCTTGATGCGCTTGCCGAGCTTGCTCAGGATCTTGTCGAACTCGGCCGCCACCGCGACCTTGGGCTTGGGGAAGCAATCGATCGCGCCGAGCCGCAGCGCCTCGATCGACGCCTCCGCCCCCGCATCGGTGCGGGTGGAGAACATGATGACCGGCATCGGCCGCTTTTCCATCATCTCGGCGAGATATTCGAGGCCGCTGATCCCCGGCATCTCGACGTCGAGCGTCATGACATCGGGGCAGAGCTGTTCGCGCATCGCGCGCGCCTCGTCGGCGCCGTTGGCCGATCCGACGACGGTGACGCCGGGAATGCGTTCGAGCGCACCCGACAGCAACGCGCGCATGGTGAGCGAATCATCGACGACGAGAACCTTGACCGGGGCAGCCATGACCTAAACTTTCCTTGGATTGATGACGGGGGAGGCTCAGGCGGCATCCGCGAGGGTGATCGACGTGTCGGCGAGGCGGTCCAGCGCGAGCACCAGGATCAGCCGCTCGTCGATCGTGGCGAGCCCTTCGAGGAAATGCGCCGCCGGGGTTTCGCCGATATCGGGCAGCGGCTGCATGCCGTCGGTCGGGATGGTGACGATGTCGTTGACCGCATCGACGATCAGGCCCTGCAGCTGGTCGCCGATCCGCACGACGATGATGACGTGGCGCGACGAGGGATCGGTCATCCCCCAGCCGAGCCGGTGGCTGAGGTCGAGCACCGGCAGCACGACGCCGCGCAGGTTGACGACGCCGCGGACGTGCGGCGGCACGTTGGGCAACGGGGTGGCCGGCGACCAGGCGCGGATCTCGCGGATCGCCATGATATCGACGCCGAGGACCTGCTCGCCGATCTGGAAGGTGATGAGCTGACGGGACATGGATTGGCTCCTGAAAGGACGATCAGTGCAGGACGCGGCGGATCGCCGCGGCCAGCTTGTCGGGGTGGAAGGGCTTGACGATCCAGCCGGTCGCGCCCGCCGAGCGCGCGCGCTGCTTCTTCTCGTCGGAGCTTTCGGTGGTCAGCACCAGGATCGGCAGGTTGCGGTGCCGGTCCTGTTCGCGCACCTTCTCGATCAGGCCGAACCCGTCGAGGCGCGGCATGTTGATGTCGGTGATGAGCAGGTCGGGCTCCACCCCGCCGAGCCGCTCCAGCGCCTCGACGCCGTCCTCGGCCTCCAGCACCTTGTAGCCGAGGTCGGTCAGCGCAGCCTTCAGCAGCATCCGCATGCTGGGGGAATCGTCGACGGTCATGATCGTGCTCGGCACGGGATTTCCTTCGTTGGATAGGGGAAAGGTCATCAGAAGAACTCCACGTCGCCGAGCGAGGCGGGCGGCGGCGGCGGGGCGACCCGCAACCGCGCCGGTTCGACCGGGCGGGTATCGGCGACGCGACAGCGGGCGAGGCCCAGTGTCGGACGGAATTCGACGCGGCGCGCACCGGTGCCGCCGACGTCCTCGCCGACCAGGGCGATCCGCTCGTCGCGCAGGAAACGGCGCGCGAACAGCGCGTTGGTCGCGCCGATGTCGCGGAAGCCGTCGCGCAGGCTGGCGCCGCCATAGATCCGCGCCTTCAGGTTGGACCGCGTCGCGCCCATCGCCATCATCGCGTTGATGAGCACCTCCATCGCATAGACGCCGTAGCGCTGGAGCGACTGGATGTCGGTGTCGCCGCTACCCGGCTCGGCGAGCAGGAAGTGGTTGAGCCCGCCGACCTTGACCAAAGGATCGTACAGGCAGGCCGAGATGCAGCTGCCGAGCACCGTCGTCAGGATCACCGACGGATCGTCGGAGATCCGGGTTTCGCCCTGCATGATCGTGATGCGGGTAAGCCCGTCGCTCGGTCGCGGCAGCGCGCTCATGCGCGGCACTCCGACAGCAGCCGGGCGGCGACGCGCGACAGCGGCAGCTGCACCGTCACCGCGCCCATCTGCTTGGCGGCGGCGGGCATGCCATAGACCACGCAGCTTTCCTCATCCTGGCCGATCGTCATCGCTCCCCTCTCTTTCATCGTTTTCAGGCCGAGCGCGCCGTCGGCGCCCATGCCGGTCAGGATCGCGCCGACCGCGGAGGCACCGGCCCAGCGCGCCACCGACAGGAACAGGCGGTCCACCGAGGGGCGGTGACCGCTCATCTTCTCGTCCGCGACCAGCCGGCAGCGGCGGACCGTGCCGCCGCCGATCTCGAGATGGTGCGAGCCCCCCGGCGCGACGTAGATCTGCCCCGCCTCCAGCGGCGCGCCGGTCCGCGCAACGCTGACCGTCGGTGCGGACAGCCGGTCGAGCCGCGCGGCGAAGGTCGGCACATAGGTTTCGGGCATGTGCTGGACGATCACCGTCGGCGGGCAGTTCGCCGGAAAGCCGCGCAGCAGCTCGATCAGCGTCTCGACCCCGCCGGTCGACGCGCCGATCGCGATCATCGCATCGGCGCGCGGCGTATAGGCCGCCGGCTGCGCTGCGGGCGAAGCGACGTGGCGCGGCCGCACCCGGCTCTTCGCCGCCGCCTTGACCAGTTCGGCGAGTTCCTCGCCCAGCCCGTTGCGCACCGCCTGCGTCGGCTTTTCGAAACAGTCGAACGCGCCCAGCTCCAGCGCGCGGATCGTCGCCTCCGCCCCGCGACCGGTCAGCGTCGACAGCATGACCACCGGCATCGGCCGCAACCGCATGATCTTGTCGAGGAATTCGAGGCCGTTCATCCCCGGCATCTCGATGTCGAGCGTGATGACGTCGGGATTGAGGCTCTTTATCATCTCGCGCGCGGAATGCGGGCCGTCCGCGGTGCCGACGACCTCGATGCCGGCATCCTGCGACAGGCTGTGCGCGACGATCGCGCGCATCGTCGCCGAATCGTCGACGACCAGCGCGCGCACCGGACGGGCGGCGGTCATGCCGCCACCTTCTGAAAGGTGGTGCGCCCGACGCAGGTGAAGCGTGGCGCGACCGAGGCGGAGAGCCGCTCGGAATGACCGATATACAGGAAGCCGCCCGGCACCAGCTGGTCCGCGAGCCGCGTCTGCAACCGCTCCTTGGTCGCTTCGTCGAAATAGATCATGACGTTCCGGCAGAAGATCGCATCGAACAGGCCGCGGATCGGCCAGGCTTCGAGCAGGTTGAGCTTGCGGAAGGCGCAGCGCTCGCGCAGCAGCGGATGCACCTCCGCCATGTCGCCGTCGCGCTTCACCCAGGTCTGGCGCAGCGACATCGGAATGCCCGATGCGGTGTCGAGCGTGTAGCGCCCGGCCCGCGCCGCAGCGAGGATCTCGGTCGACAGGTCGGTGGCGAGCACGCGCAGGTCGGTGCGCGCGAGCCGCTGGCCGTTGCCGCGATCCTTGCCGAACATCGCCATCAGCAGCGAATAGGGCTCTTCGCCGCTCGAACAGGCCGCCGACCAGATCCGCACCTTGCCGCGCGCGGCGAGCCGCTGGTCGAGCGCCGGCCAGGCATGTTCGAGGAAATGGTCGAAATGATGCGATTCGCGAAAGAAGCTGGTGTGGTTGGTGGTCAGCGCGTCGATCGCGCGCGTGCGCTCGTCGCCATCCTCCTCGATCAGCGCGATATAATCGGCGAAGGTCGTCAGGCCGCTGGCGCGCACCCGCGGCGCCAGCCGGCCATAGACGAGCTGCATCTTGCCCGGCGGCATCAGGATGCCCGCCTCGTCGTAGACGAAGGCGCTGATCGTGGCGTGATCGGCGGGGTCGAAGCGGAACTCGGTCTGGCGGCTCGCCGTCATCGTCACCGCGGTCATGCGGCGAGGTCCAGCGGCGCGGCGAGACGCGGATCGCGGCGCCAGCGCGAGATCAGCGCATCGACGTCGAGGATCAGCGCGACGCGGCCGTCGCCGAGGATGGTCGCACCGGCAAGGCCGGGGATCGCCTCGTAATTGGCCTCGAGGCTCTTCACCACCACCTGCCGCTGGTCCTGGATCGAATCGACCATCAGCACCGCCTGGCCGGTGTCGGATTCGACCACGATCAGCACCGCCTGGGTCGGATCGCGCTGCGCGCCGTGGATGCCGAGCTGTTCGGCGACGCGATGCACCGGCACGTACGAGCCGCGCACGTCGAGCAGCGAGGCGGTCGGGCCGAGCACCTTCACGCCCTCGTCGTTCGGCCGCAGGCTTTCGACGATATGGCCGAGCGGGATGACGAAGGTCTGGTCGCCGACGGTGACGATCATGCCGTCGAGCACTGCCAGCGTCAGCGGCAGCGACAGAGCGAAGCTGCTGCCCGAGCCGAGGTTGGAATTGATGCCGATCCGCCCGCCCAGCGCCTGGACGTTCTTGCGCACCACATCCATGCCGACGCCGCGGCCGGAGATGTTGGATACCGTCGCCGCGGTCGAGAAACCGGGCGCGAAGATCAAATTGTCGACCTCTTCGTCGGTCAGGATCGCATCCGCCGCGATGATGCCGCGCTCGACCGCCTTGGCGCGGACGCGCTTGCGGTCGATGCCGCGGCCGTCGTCGGCGACGGTGATGACGATGCGGCCGGAATGGTGCGCCGCCGACAGCGTGACGACGCCTTCCTCGGACTTGCCCGCGGCGAGGCGGTCGGCGGGCGTCTCCAGCCCGTGGTCGACCGCGTTGCGGATCAGGTGGGTCAGCGGTTCGCCGATGCGCTCGACCACGGTCTTGTCGACCTCGGTCATCTCGCCGACGATATCGAGGCGAACGCGCTTGCCGGTCTCGACCTCCAGTTCGCGGATGATGCGGGGCACGCGGCTGAAGACGGTCTTCATCGGCTGCGCGCGGATCGCCATCGTCGATTCCTGCAGCTCGCGCGTCAGGTGATCGAGGTCGGTCAGCTCGCTGATCCCGGCCATGCCGTGTTCGGACAGGCGCTGCGCCAGCATCGCCTGGGTGATGACCAGCTCGCCGACGAGGTTGACGAGGCGGTCGAGCTTGTCGAGGTCGACGCGGATCGTCTGCGCGGGCGGCGCCACCGCGGAGCGGGGGCCGGCGGGTTCGACCGTCGCGGCGGCCGGGCTCGCGACCGGTTCGGGCGCCGGCGCCGGTGCCGCCTGGGCGACCGGTGCGACCGGGGCGACCGCGACCGGCGTCGCCGCGACCGGCGCGGGTTCGTCGAGCAGGTCGACCAGCAGGTCGCCGGACATGTCCGTGGCGTCGGCGGCGGCATCGTCGGCCGTCGCGCCGGGGCGGACCAGCTCGAGGTCGCACGGGCCCATGAATTCGAAGATCGACCGGATGTCGTCCTCGGCGGCTGCGGCGGGAACGCTGACGGTCCAGCCGAGATAGGAGCGTTCGGGGTGCAGATCGTCGAGCAGCGGCAGGCGCGCGGTGTCGACGGCGATCACCTCGCCGTCCAGCATCGTCAGCTCGCGCAGCAGCAGCAGCGGGTCGCCGCCGTTCTCCAGCGCGGATTCGCCGGGGCAGAAGGTCACCACCCAGTCGGCGCTCTCGTCGGGTGTCGCGGGGGCGGCCGGTTCGCACAGCGCGAACAGGTCGTCGAAATCGTCGCCCGGCGCAGCGGCGGCGGCGGCCGGCGTCTCGACCGGGGCCGGCGCGGCGGCGGCGGGCTGCGCGGCCGGCTGCGGCTGCGCCTCGGGTTTCGACGCGGCGACCAGCCGGGCGAGCATCGCCGCATCGGCGGGCGCATCGCCGCCGTCGCGGGCGGCGGCGACATGGTCGGTCAGCATGTCGAATGCGCCGACGATGGTGCCGAGCAGGTCCGACGACAGCGACAGCGTGCCGTTGCGGACGAGGTCCAGCAGCGTCTCATATTCGTGGGTGAAGGCCTGCAGCCGTTCGTGGCCGAACGCACCGGCGCCGCCCTTGATCGAATGCACCGACCGGAAGATCGTGTTGATCGTCTCGGGATCGTCGGCGCCCTGGCGGATGGTGGCGAAGCTCGCCTCCATCGTCGCGAGCCCCTCGTCGCATTCCTGGAAGAAGATCTGCTGGATCTCGTCGAGGTTCATGGCTCAGGCCTTTCCGGCGGCGGTAACGGGGGCCAGCGCATCGGACAGCGCCGCGACCGCGATCATCCGGTTCATCGCATCGCTGGGATTGTCGATGCGGAAACCGAGGCCGCGGGCGAGGGCGGTCGCCCGCGCGCTCGCCAGGATCTGCAGGCACGCCTGCCCGATCCGCGACACCTCGACCCCGTCGCAGTGGATGTCCTCACCCCGCTGGATGCGGGCGAGCAGGGCCTGACGCAGCGGGCCGGCGGCGTCGGTATCGAGGGTGGTCGGCAGCGGATGGGCAGGCATGGGGTGGTCCTTCGCGAATGACGGCTGGCTGGATCAGAATTCCGACCAGTCGTCCGTCGCGACGGCGACGGCAGCGGACCCGTTGCGGCGCGACTGGCTCGCGATCCGGCGGCCGGCGTCGGCGGCACGCTGTTGCAGCTGATGCACGACCGGACGGCCCGACGGCAGCGCGGCGCCGGCCGCACCCTGGCCGGCGTTCGCGTCGATCTTGAATCGCGACACGTGACGGGCGAGTTCGTCGGCCTCGGCCGCGAGGCTGCGTGCGGCGGCGGTCGATTCCTCGACCATCGCGGCGTTCTGCTGGGTGACGCCGTCCATCTCGCTGACCGCGGTGTTGACCTGCTGCAGGCCGGTCGCCTGCTGTTCGGCGGCGACCGCGATCTGGCCGACCAGCGTGTTGATCTCGGCGATGCGTGCGATGATGCGGTCCAGCGCCTTGCCGGTTTCGCTCACCAGTTCGACGCCGGTATCGACCTGCTGGGTCGATGCGGTGATGCGCGTCTTGACGTCCTTGGCGGCGTCCGCCGAGCGCTGCGCCAGCGCGCGCACTTCCGATGCGACGACCGCGAAGCCGCGGCCCGCCTCGCCCGCGCGGGCCGCCTCGACGCCCGCGTTGAGCGCGAGCAGGTTGGTCTGGAACGCGATCCCGTCGATGACCGAGATGATCTCGGAAATCTCGTTCGAGGCGCGCTCGATATCGCTCATCGCCTGCACCGCGCGACGGACGACCTCGCCCGACCGTTCGGCCTCGACGCGGGCGTCCTCGACGACGCCGTTGGCGCGCACCGCACCCGCGGCGGTCTGGCGGACGGTCGAGGTGATCTCGTCCATCGCGGCGGCCGTTTCCTCGAGGCTGGCGGCCTGCTGTTCGGTGCGCTGCGACAGGTCGTCCGACGCCTGGCGGATGTCGGTCGCGCCGCTGTTGATGCCGTTGGTGGCCTCGGTCACCGCGCTCATCGTCGACGCGACCGCGTCCATCGCGCGGTTATAGTCGGTGCGCAGCCGCTCGTAATCGGCCGGGAACGCCTGGTCGATGCGATAGCTGAGGTCGCTGGATACCAGCCGGTCCAGCCCTTCGCCCAGCGCGCCGACGACGACCTGCTGCGACGTTGCGGCCGCCTGGACGTTTTCGGCGTTGACCTTGAACACCTCCATCGCCCGGGTCATCCGGCCGACGCAGTCGCGATAGTCGGTATAGGCGATCGGCGTGGCGAGGTCGCCCGCGGCGAGGCCTTCCATACGCGCGACCGTGGCGACATAGGGATCGGTTATCATCTTGCCGCTGGCGAGGACGATGGCGACCGTCAGCACGAACAGCGTGCCGGCGACGCCGAGGTACACCATCGCCTCTGCCGGACTGGCCTTTGCGGCAAGATAGGTGGTGGCGACGCCCGCGCCGGCTACGGTGCCGTGAATCGCCAGGAGCACTTTGAACTTGGTACGGATCGGTGCCGTTTTTTCAAACCAAGAGAACATTCGCAGATCCTTCGCTACCTGCGAGGGACCATCCCGGGCAGGCTAAGGATCACGAATCGATCCTTATGTGCGTTCTGGACCTAATTGCCTAAATTCGTATTAAACACGCCCGATATGGACATGACCCCTGTCGGATAATCGCTACGCCTTGCGCGCCCGGGCCACGGCATGGTCGACCGCCCGCGCGGTGAGCGCCATGAAGGTCAGCGACGGATTGACGCAGGCGACCGAGGCCATCTGCGCGCCATCGGTGACGTAGAGGTTGCTCGCTGCATGCGCCTGGCTCCACGCGTTGAGCACCGATTTGCGCGGATCGCGGCCCATGCGCGCGCCGCCCATCTCGTGGATCGCGTCGCCGGGGACGTGTTCGCCCTCGGTGCTGGTGACGTTGGCGAGGCCCGCGCCGCGCAGCATCGCCTCGCCCTGCGTCCGCGCGTCCGCCATCATCCGCAGCTCGTTGTCGCGGAAAGTGACGTCGAAGCGCATCAGCGGCATCCCGAACCGGTCGACTTTGGTGGGGTGCAGCGACACGCGGTTGTCCGCATAGGGCAGGCATTCGCCGAACGCCATCATGCCGAACTTCCACGGACCATAGCGGCGCATGCCGTGTTTCATCGTCGCGCCGAAGCCGACCGGGCCGAGTGGATCGCGGCGCGCGCTGCCCTGATAGCCATAGCCGCGCTTGAAGCCGACGCCCTCCTCGCCGCCGATGTTGCGGAAGCGCGGAATGTAGACGCCGCCCGGCCGCCGGCCATATTCGATCAGGTCCTGCATCCCTGGAATCTCGCCGTTGATGCTGACGCGGAAGATATGGTCCATCACGTAGCGGCCGAGCGTGTTGCTCTCATCGAAATGGCTGCGCTCGCCGCCGGGCGCGCGCGAATTCATCAGGATCTGGGTCGAGGCCATCGCCGAGGCGCAGAGGAAGACGATGTCGGCCCGCACCACCTCCGCCTGACCCGTCTTCGCATCGACGAAGCGGACGCCGGTGACGCGCTTGCCTGCCGCGTCATAGTCGAGGCTGGTGACCACCGCGTCCGACCGCAGCGTCAGCCGCCCGGTCGCGCGCGCCGCGGGCAGGGTGACCGCCTGCGTCGAGAAATAGGCGCCGAACGAACAGCCGTTGCTGCACTGGTTGCGGAACTGGCATTTGGTGCGGTTCTGCTCCGGTTTGTCCTCGGTCATGTTGGACAGGCGGGTGTTGATGAGCTTGCGCCCGGGGAATTGCGTCTCCAGCCGCTGCTTCAGCCACGTCTCCGCGACGTTCATCGGCATCGGCGGCTGGAACTCGCTGTCGGGCAGATAGGGCAGGTTCTCGCGCGAACCCGACACGCCGATATATTTCTCGACATAGCTGTACCAGGGCGCGACGTCGTCATAGCCGATCGGCCATTCGCCATCGACGCCGTCGCGCTTGTTCGCGGCGAAGTCCTCGGGCGCCCAGCGGAACGTCCAGCGCCCCCAGATCAGGGACTTGCCGCCCACCGCGGCGGGCCGGATCCAGTAGAATTTGCTGCCCTCGTCATAGGCATAGGGGTTGAGCCGGTCATCGTTGTAGAAGCTGCGGTTGCTCGGCGCGACATAGCCGTGCTTCGAGATGAAATAGTCGCTGTCGACCAGCGCCTTGGGCATCACGTTGCGCGCCGGCACCTCATAGGCGGGCTTGCCGTCATAGGGATAGCCCTCGGCATGTTCGACCATCGTGCCGCGGTCGAGCATCAGCACGCGCATGCCCTTTTCGGTCAGTTCCTTGGCGGCGAACCCGCCGCTGATGCCCGATCCGATGACGATCGCGTCGAACCTGTCGGTGGCAGCCATGATGATCCCCTCCCAGGGTTATGTGGTCAGACGCGCAGGGCGCGCAGCGTCCGGAAGCTGGTCGTGATGTCGGGCAGATAGGGCGCGGGCGCGCGATCGTTCTCGACGTAGAAATGGCGGACGCCTGCGGCGCCCTTCAGCCGGAACAGCCGGGCGAAGTCGGTCTTGCCCGCGCCCACCGCGGCCATGTCGCCGTCGGCGCGCGTATCCTTGACGTGGAAGGCGTAGAGGCGACGGCCGAGCCGCTCGATCAGCGCCGCCGGATCGACGCCGGCATGCGCGACCCAATAGAGGTCGAGCTCCACCGTCACCAGCGCCGGATCGGTGTCCTTGAGGAACCGGTCGTACAGGCTGACGCCGCCGGGGCGGTTGGTGAATTCGAAATCGTGGTTGTGATAGGCGAAGCCGAGCCCGGCCGTCTTCAGGTCGGCGGCGATGCGGTTGAAGTTCGGCAGCGCCGCCTGCCACGCGGCCTCGTTGCGATGCTCGTCGGTCATATAGGGCAGCACGACGGTGTCGGCACCCAGCGTCTTCGCCATCGCCACCGATGCGTCGAACCGGCCGAGCAGCGCGTCATAGGCGATGTGGACCGACGGCGCCTTCAGCCCGAGCCGATCCATCGTCCGGCGCAGCATCGCATGGTCCATGGCGTCATAGCCGCCACCGCCATATTCGACTTCGCGATAGCCGATACGCGCCACCGCCTCCAGCGTTGCGACCGGGTCCTTCTGGAACAGCTCGCGCACCGTATAGAGCTGCAGCCCGATCGCGCCGAGCCGGGCGGCGGCGGCGATGCCGGGCAGGGTGAGTGCCGGCAGCGCGACGGCGCCGGCGAGCAGGTGCCTGCGATCGAGGATCATGCGCTATAGACCTTGTTGACCTGAGCATAGGGGAAGGCGCCGTTGTATTCGCCCGGCACCGGCAGATATTCGCGTTCCTGGGTGATCCCGATCTCCGACGTATAATAGCCGGTGATGACGAGCTGGCGGAAGGCAGTGAAGAACAGGCCGCCGCCCGGGATCCGGTCGTCCATCGCCAGCGTCAGCAGCGCGTCCTGCTGCGCCGGCGTCGCCTGTGCGGCCGCAACCCTGTAATCCTGCACGCTGCGCGCCTCGATCGCGTCGAGGCCGGCGAGGATCGGCACGCGGTCGGCGGGATAGGCCCAGTCGGCGAGCAGCTTCTCGATATAGGCCGGCACGCCCGCGGCGATCGCGCCCGGCGTGTCGGTGGTCGGGATGACGCGTTCGCTGAGCGCGGTCATCAGCGCGCGCTGGGGCGCGGTGAACACCGCGGCGCTCGGCGGGCCTTCGCTGATCGTCGGCAGCGTGCCCGGCACCAGCCCGGCGGCGCGCGCGATCGGCGCGAAGACCGTCGTCCCGAACAAGGCGGCGACGCCGGCGAGCGCGGTCCTGCGGTCGATCATTGCGGCTCTCCTGTCCTCGATTGCGTCATGCCTGGTCGATCGTGCGATAGGCGGCGATCAGGCGGTCCTCGCCGGCGCGGCCCGGAACCGAATTGCCATGTTCCATGCCGATCACCCCGGCATAGCGTCTAACGCGCAGCCATTTGACGATATTGGCGAAATTGACCTCGCCCGTGCCCGGCTCCTTGCGGCCTGGATTGTCGCCGAACTGGATGTAGCCGACCTCGTCCCAGCACATGTCCAGCGTCGGGATCAGATTCCCCGACTGGATCTGCTCGTGATACAGGTCGGCGAGGATCTTGACCGCCGGGCTGTTCGCGCCGCGCGCCACCGCATAGCCCTGCGCGATCGAGCGCATATAGACGCCGGGGTGGTTGGTGCGGGTGTTGAGCGGCTCCATCACCATCGCGATGCCGTGCGGCGCGACGATGTCGCCGGCGCGGCGCATGACGTCGATGACGCGCGCGGTCTGGATGTCGACCGGCACCTTGGGATCCGTGAAGCCGGTGACGACGGTCATCCGCGTCGCGTCGAGCCGCTTGGCGACCGGGATCGACGCGCGGATATCGGCGAGGAACGCCTCGCGCTCCGCCCCGTCGTTGGCGCCGAGCAGAGGGCGGGACTGCGACCATTTCGGCATGCTGGCGACGAACACGCCCATCGTCATGTTTCGCTGGCGCAGCGCCTTCGCCATCGCCTCCTGCTCGGCGACCGGCCGGCCCGCCGCCTCATTGTCCTCCCAGGCGGTAAAGCCCTGGTCGGCGGCATAGGCGATCTGTTCGATCCGGTCGCCGCGGCTGGCGAAGCTGCCCTCGTGCGGCGCGAAGCCGAGCGAGAAGCGCGCGGCGTTCGACCGGCGGCCCTGCGCCATGGCCAGACCGGAGGCGCCGGCGGCGGCGGCACCCGCGGCGATCAGCGTGCGGCGGGAGAGGGTCATTTCGCGCCTTCCGCCTTCAGATAGGCGATGATCGTCGCGCGCTTCGCCGCATCGGGCGTGGCGATCGGCATGCGGGTGCCGGGCACGACCTTCGCCGGGCCGGCGAGATAGGTGTCGAGCGTCTTCTCGTCCCAGCGCAGCTTGCTCGCCTTCATCGCGGGCGAATAGTTGAAGCCGGGCGCCGCCGCGGCGGGCCGGCCGACGACGCCGTACAGGTTCGGGCCGATGCCGTTGCGCCCGCCCTTGTTGACCGTGTGACAGGCGCGGCAGGCGGCGAAGGCGGGCGGCGCGGCGGCCGCCGTCGTCTGCGCGAGGGTGGGCGCGGCGACGGCGAGCAGCGCCGCACTGGCGATCGTGCCCGCGCCAAGGGCCAGCAACAATTTCATTCGGTCTCTCCCGAGGGGATAGTCGTCCATTTCCGGTCCGATGCGGCATTGGCGACGATGGCGTCGATGAAGGCCATCGTGCGCAACCCGTCGCCGACGCCCGGATACCAGGCGTCCTCGCCCCGGATCGTCGCGGCGAAGGCGCGGTAGAGGTTGGCGAAGGCCTCGATATAGCCCTCCGGATGCCCCGACGGCGTGCGCAGCAGCGCGCCGGTGCGGGGATCGAGGCCGGGACCGCCGGCGCGGATCGTCTCGGCCGGGCGATCGAGCCAGCGCAGCGTCAGCGTGTTCGGCTCCATCTGCGCCCATTCGAGCCCGCCCCGCTCGCCATGGATGCGCAGTTTGAGCCCGTTTTCCTCGCCGGCCGCGACCTGGCTTGCCTTGAGCAGCCCGCGCGCGCCATTGTTGAAGCGCAGCAGCGCGCCGACGTCGTCGTCGAGCCGGCGCCCGGCGACGTGCGTGGCGAGATCGGCGGCGACCGCCTCGACCCGCAGTCCGGAGACATGCTCGGCGAGATGGAAGGCATGCGTCCCGATATCGCCGAGGCAGCCGCCGGGGCCGGCCTGCGCGGGGTCGGTGCGCCACGCCGCCTGTTTGTTGCCCTCGCCGTCGATCGGCAGGCTGAGCCAGCCCTGCAGATATTCGACCTGCACCAGCCGGATCGCGCCGAGGTCGCCGCGCGCGACGCGGACCCGCGCCTCCTCCACCAGCGGATAGCCGCTATAGGTGAAGGCGAGCGCGAACCGGCGTCCGCTCGCCTCGGCGGCGGCGGCGATGGCGCGCGCTTCGTCGCTGCTGATCGCCATCGGCTTTTCGCAGAAGACGTGGAATCCCGCCTCCAGCGCGGCGATCGCCATCGGCGCGTGCAGGTGGTTGGGGGTGACGATCGCGAGCGCATCGATCCGCTCGTCCGCGGGCAGCGCGGCCTCGCCGGCGATCAGCGCGTCGATCGAGGCATAGGCGCGCGCCGGATCGAGGCCGAGCGCGGCGCCGCTGCGCCGGCTGCGATCGGCATCGGTGCTGAACGCCCCCGCGACCAGCCGCCAGTCGCCGTCGAGCGCCGCGGCCTTGCGGTGGACGGCGCCGATGAACGCGCCCTCGCCACCGCCGGCCATGCCGAGCCGGAGCGGATGCCGCGTCGCCGTCATGCCGCGTCCCCGGGCAGGCCGAGGAACGCGCGGATCGCCGCGCGGTCGACGCCGCTCGCGGCGAAATCGTCGAACGGGTGATCGGTCAGCCGGATGATGTGATCCCGGATGAAGGGCGCGCCCTCGCGCGCGCCGTCGTCGCTGCGTTTCAGCGCGCACTCCCATTCGAGGACCGCCCAGCCCTGATAGCCATATTGCGCCAACTTACTGAAGATGGGCGTGAAATCAACATGCCCGTCGCCCAGCGAACGGAACCGGCCGGCACGATCGACCCAATTCTGATAGCCGCCATAGACGCCCGACCGGCCGGTCGGGTTGAACTCGGCATCCTTGACGTGGAAGCAGGAAATCCGGTCGTGATAGCGGTCGATGAAGTCGAGATAGTCGAGCTGTTGCAGCACGAAATGCGACGGGTCGAACAGCAGGCGCGCGCGCGGGTGGCCGCCGACCGCCTCGAGGAAGCGTTCCCAGCTCGCGCCGTCGTGCAGATCCTCGCCGGGGTGGACCTCGAACGCGCAATCGACGCCGGCGTCCGCGAACACGTTAAGGATCGGCAGCCAGCGCCGGGCGAGTTCGGCGAACGCCTCCTCGACCAGTCCGGCGGGGCGCTGCGGCCAGGGATAGACATAGGGCCAGGCGAGTGCGCCGGAGAAGGTCGCATGCGCCTTGAGGCCCAGCCTGGCGCTGGCGCGCGCGGCGAGCGTGACCTGTTCGACCGCCCAGCGCTGGCGCTCGGCGGGCCTGCCGTGCACCTCGGGCGGGGCGAAGCCGTCGAACAGCGCGTCATAGGCGGGGTGCACCGCGACCAGCTGCCCCTGCAGATGCGTCGACAATTCGGTGATCGCGATATCGTGCTGCGCGAGCATGCCGGTCAGGTCGTCGCAATAGGCCTGGCTCTCCGCCGCCTGACGCAGGTCGATCAGCCGCGAATCGCACGGGATCTGGACGCCGGCATAGCCGAGGCCCGACGCCCAGCGCGCGAGATTCTCCAGCGTGTCGAACGGCGGCGCATCGCCGAGGAATTGGGCGAGGAAGATGCCCGGCCCCTGCATCGCGGTCACGCCATCACCCCCTTGCGATCGTCCCGGAAGGTGAGCTGGAACAGCAGCGCGATCAGCGCCGCGGCGATCGCGGGATACCACCACATCGCATGCCAGTCGGCGATCGTCGGGTTGGCGGGCAGCTGCGCATAGAGCGCCGCGCCGATCTGCGACCCCAGCAGCATGCCGACGCCATAGGTGAACAGGGTCAGCATCCCCTGCGCCTGCGCATTCACGCCCTTGGGCGTGGCGATCGTGCCGGTGTAGATCGCGCCGGCGACGAAGAAGAAATCGTAGCAGACGCCGTGCAGCGCGACGCCCAGATAGACCGCCCACAGCCCCGCACCGCCGTCGCCGATCGCGAACAGCGCATAGCGCAGCGCCCAGGCGGCCATGCCGACCAGCAGCAGCGGCTTCACCCCGAAGCGGCGATAGAGCCACGGCATGGAGAACATGAAGACGAGTTCGGACATCTGGCCGATCGCCAGCGTGCCGCCGACGTTGCTCATCCCCGCGGCGCCGACATAAGGCGAGGCATAGGCATAATACATCGCCAGCGGGATCGAGATCAGCGTCGCGCACAGAATGAAGATCAGGAACGAGCGCTGCCGCATCAGCCCGAACGCCTCGACGCACAGCACCTGCCGCAGCACGCTCTCGTCGCGCGGCGCGTCGGCGGAGACGTTGGGCAGGGTGAAGCTGTAGAGGCCGAGCGCGACCGAGACGATGGCCGCGACCTGGAAGATCGCCGGGCTGGCGGACAGGCCCGCCCAGCCGACGATCAGCCCCGCGGCGATCCAGCCCAGCGTGCCGAAGGCGCGGACGAAGGGGAAATTGTCGGTCCGCTCGCCGAAGCTCTTGAGCGCGATCGTGTTGGCGAGGCCGACGGTCGGCATGTAGAGGATCATATAGCCGAGCAGCAGCCAGACGAAGGTCGCGCCATGTTCCGGCGTTACCAGCGCGGGCAGCGCGAACAGGATGGCGCCGCCGACCAGATGCAGGATCACCATCAGCATGCGCGGCGCGACGTAGCGGGCGGCGGCCATGCCGAGCAGGAACGATCCGACGATCGAGGCGATCGGCCCGACCGAAAAGGCGTTGCCGATCAGGCTGCCGATGCCGACCGTCTGCATGACGAGGCCGAGCGTGACGTTCCACGCGCCCCAGACGAAGAACTGCATGAACATCAGCGCGCTGAGCCGGCCGGTCAGCCAGCCGTCGGCCCCGGGCACGGCCCTGGTTCCATCAGCGTTCGCAGCACCTTGCGCTATGGCCATCGCCATCCCCTCCATCGCAGTTTGCCTGCTTGACGGGGATCAGGCTAGGCAGGTCCTCCAACGATGTAAAGGATTACATACGATCGCGATCGACAGCGTCACCGTCCCGATCCATGACCGCGCGATGCCGACGATCATCGACGTCGCCGCCCGGGCGGGCGTGTCCACCGCGACGGTGTCGCGCGTGCTCAGCCAGCCCGATCGCGTCGCCGAATCGACCCGCCACCGGGTGCTGGAGGCGGTGCGCGCGCTCGGCTACCGGCCCAATGTCGCGGCGCGGACCTTGCGCACGCTGCGGGCCGCCAGGATCCTGCTGACCGTGCCCGACATCTCCAACCCGTTCTTCGCCAGCGTCATCCGCGGCGCGGAGGAGGCGGCGCGCGATGCCGGCTATGCGGTGGTCGTCGGCGACACGCGCCACGACCCGGAGGTCGAGGATCAATATGCCGAGATGCTGTCGCGGCGCGAGGTCGACGGGCTGATCTTCCTCGGCCATCGCCTGCCCGCCAGCCTCGCGCCGCTGCTCGCGCAGCAGGGCGCGGCCGCGCCGATCGTCAACGGCTGCGAATACAGCCCCGACATCGGCGTGCCGAGCGTCCATATCGACAATGCGGCGGCGAGTGCGGCGATGGTCGATCATCTGGTGTCGCTCGGGCATCGTGCGATCGGCCTCGTCACCGGCCCGGCGATCAGCCCGATCAGCCGCGACCGCCTGGCGGGTGCGATGGCGGCGGCGCAGCGGGCCGGGCTGGCGGAGCAAGTGGCGGTGCGGACCGGCGACTATTCGGCGCGGTCGGGGTTCGAGCAGGCGGCGGCGCTGCTCGACGCGGGCGTCACCGCGCTGTTCTGCTTCAGCGACGAAATGGCGCTGGGGGCGATCGCCGCGGTCGCGGCGCGCGGACTGTCCTGCCCCGGCGACATCTCCGTGGCGGGGTTCGACGACCTGCCGCTCGCCCGCTATTTCCAGCCGCCGCTGACCACGATTGCCCAGCCCAAGGCGATGATCGGCCGCCGCACCGTCGAACTGCTCGTCGCCATCCTGCGCAACGTCAAGAGTCCGAGCCGCCACGTCACCCTCGATCACGAACTGGTCGTCCGCGGCAGCACCGCGCGGGTGCCCTGACGGAAGGTGGGGGAGGGCGTCAGTCCGGGATGCGCAGGCCGTCGACCAGGGTGTCGATCAGCCGGGCGACGCTCGCCTGCCAGCCGGGCTGGTCGCGCAGCATACACATGCCGACGACCGCGAGCAGCAATTCCTCGCCGCGGATGTCCGGCCGGACCCGGCCGGCGCGCACCGCGCGGTCGAGCAGCGCGTCGAGCGCGCCGGTCAGCGATCCCGTCCAGCGCGCCGAGATCGCCGACGTCGTGTCGGCGGCCAGTGCGAAGGCGGCGATCATCCCCTTCTTGGTCGCGACCATGTCGACCATCGCGTGCAGCCAGCGGCGCAGGTCCGCGACCGGATCGCCGCTGTCGGTCGCCGCATCGGCCAGTGCGACCAGCTGCTCGATGTCACGCCGATAGACCGCCTCGTACAGCGCCTCGCGCGTCGGAAAGTGGCGGTAGAGCGTGCCGATGCCGAACCCCGCCTCGCGCACCACGGCCTCGAGGCTCGCGGCGGCGCCGTCCCGCGCGAACACGGCCTTAGCGGCGGTCACCAGCGTTTCGCGATTGCGCGTCGCATCGGCTCTCGTCCGGCGTGTCGGGCGTGTCGGCGCAGTCTCCATCCCTGATCCGTCATACCCCTTTGAAAAAGCACCGTTGAAAAACGGAGGCATCCTCCGTATAAACGGCCCGGGCATCCTTGCTATCATAACTCGATCGGAGTCGCGGCATGACATTCTCCATCGGCCTGACGATCAACCGCCAGCATCACGCGATCACGCTCGACGATCCGCGCGTCACCCTGCTCGACCTCGTGCGCGAGCGGCTGCACCTGACCGGCACCAAAAAGGGCTGCGACCGCGGGCAGTGCGGCGCCTGCACGATGCTGGTCGACGGACGGCGGATCAACGCCTGCCTCGCGCTGGCGCTCAGCCATGACGGCGCCGAGGTGCTGACGATCGAGGGCGTCGCCGACGGCGATACGCTGCACCCCGTGCAACAGGCGTTCATCGCGCATGACGGCTTCCAGTGCGGCTTCTGCACGCCCGGCCAGATCATGAGCGCGATCGGCCTGATCGCCGAGGGGCAGGCGGGCGACGACCCCGAGCGGGTGCGCGAGGGGATGAGCGGCAACCTGTGCCGCTGCGGCGCCTACAAGGGGATCACCGAGGCGGTCTGCACCGCGCAGCGCGCGATGGCGGCGGGAGAGCTCGCATGAACCGCTTCGACTATCATCGACCGACGAGCGTCGCGGAGGCGGTCGGCGCCGGCAGCGCGGACGGCGCGGCCTATCTGGGGGCGGGGACCAATTTGCTCGACCTGATGAAGGGCGGGGTGACGCAGCCGGTGCGGCTGGTCGACCTGACGAGGCTGCCCGGACTCGACGGGATCGAGACGCTGGCCAATGGCGACGTCAGGATCGGCGCGCTCGTTCGCAACAGCACGCTCGCCTTCGATCCCGGCTTCGCCGCGCGCTTCCCGGCGGTGGCCGAGGCGCTGCTGTCGGGCGCGTCGCCGCAGCTGCGCAACGCCGCGACGGTCGGCGGCAACCTGCTGCAACGTACCCGCTGCGCCTATTTCTACGACACCGCCAGCGCCTGCAACCGGCGCGTGCCGGGATCGGGCTGCGACGCGCGCGACGGCGAGAACCGGCTGCACGCGGTGCTCGGCTGGAGCGAGCAATGCATCGCGACGCATCCCTCCGATTTCTGCGTGCCGCTGGTCGCGCTCGACGCGATCGTCGAGGTCGAGGGCGTCGACGGTCGCCGCGACGTGCCGCTCGCCGCGCTGCACCGCCTGCCCGGCGACACGCCGCATGTCGAAACCGCCCTCATGCCCGGCGAACTGATCGTCGCGATCCGGCTGCCCGCCGCGGCGGGCGCGTTCGCCGCGCACCAGCGCTACATCAAGGTGCGCGAGCGGACCTCCTATGCCTTCGCGGTCGTCTCCGCGGCGGCAGCGCTCGACATCGCCGACGGCCGCATCCGCGCCGGCCGGCTGGCGCTGGGCGGGGTCGCGGCCAGACCGTGGCGCGCCGCGGCCGCCGAGGCGTTGCTCACCGGGGAGGCGCCGACCCGCGCCACCTTCGAACGAGCGGCGGAGGCCGCGCTCGCCGATGCGCGCGCCTCCGGCGACAATGGCTACAAGATCGCGCTCGCACGCCGCATCGCGGTCCGCGCGCTGATCCGCGCCGCGGCGGGCACGCCCGACCGCCTGCCGCCGTTACCCGCCTCGCCCTTCGCCGCCGCTGCCGGAGAAATCGATCATGGCTGACCTGACGCTGACGCCCGCTCCGCTCCACCGCCGCCACGGCTCCAATATCGGTCAGCCGCTGACCCGCGCCGAGGGGATGCTGAAGGTCACCGGCCGCGCGGCCTATGCCGCCGATGCCCACCCCGACGGCCTGCTGCACGCGGTGATGCGGGTCGCGACGATCGCCAACGGCCGCGTCGTCGGCATGAACGTCGCCGCGGCACAGGCGCACCCCGGCGTCGTCGCGGTGATGACCCCCGCCAACCGCCCGCCGCTGGCAATGGACCCGGACGCGAAGGAGCATCCCTTCATGTTCCGGCTCGACCTGCTGCAGAACGACCGCGTCCGCTATCCCGGACAGGCGATCGCGGTGGTGATCGCCGAGACGCTGGAGGCGGCGACCGAGGGCGCGGCGCTGCTGGCGCCGACCTATGACGCGGAGGCGCCGCTGATCGGCCTCGACGCCGCCGACCCGTTCGTGCCGCCGGTCGTCGGCGCGGGCGCGCCCGCCGCCGCGGCGACGGGGGACCTCGATGCCGGGCTGGCCGATGCGGCGGTGCGGATCGCGGCGCGCTACGAGACGCCGGCGCAATATCACAACCCGATGGAGCCGCATGCGATCGTCGCCGCCTGGGACGGCGACACGCTGTCGATCGACATGCCGAGTCAGGGCATGGCGATGGCGCAGGGCCGCATCGCCGGGCTGTTCGGCATCGATCCCGCCGGCATCCATATCCGCAGCCCGTTCCTCGGCGGCGGCTTCGGATCGAAGGGGATGGTGGCCGGGCCGATGGTGCTCGGCATCCTCGCCGCGCGGCTGGTCGACCGGCCGGTCAAGCTCGTGCTGCGCCGCGAGCATATGTACGGCGCGGTCAGCCACCGCGGCCAGACCCGGCAGGACCTGCGCATCGGCGCCGACGCGGACGGGCGGCTGACCGCGCTCGGCCATCACACCCGCACCGTGTCGAGCGTGTTCGACGATTTCTTCGAACCCTCGTCCAACACCAGCCAGTCGGTCTATGCGGCGGGTGCGATCGCGACCAGCCACGACGTCGTCCGCGTCCATTCGGGCACGCCCGGCTTCATGCGCGCGCCGGGCGAGGCGAGCGGATCGATCGCGCTCGAATGCGCGATCGACGAGGCGGCCTATGCCTGCGGGATGGACCCGCTCGCCTTCCGCCTCGCCAATTATGCCGAGGTCGATCCGCTCGACGGCAAGCCCTTTTCCTCCAAGGCGCTGCGCGAATGCTATGCGCAGGCCGCGGCGCGCTTCGGCTGGTCCGACCGGCCGTTGCAGCCGCGCACGATGCGCGATGCCGACGGGCTGCTGGTCGGCTGGGGCATGGGCACCGCGATCTTCCCGGCGCTGATGTTCGAGGGCAACGCCCGCGCGGTGATTCGCGACGACGGGCGCGGGACGGTGGAGATCGGCGCGCACGACATGGGGCAGGGCGCGTGGACCGCGCTGGCGCAGATCGCCGCCGACAGCCTCGGGCTCGATATGGCCGACACCGACTTCCGCTCGGGCAGCTCCGACCTGCCCGATGCCGGCATCGCCGGCGGATCGGGGCATACCGCGACCGCGGGCATGGCGATCCACGAGGCCGGCGCCGCGGTGATCGACGCGCTCGCCGCGCTGGCGGTCGACCGGCCGGATTCGCCGCTCTACGGCGCGGGCAATGCCGGCGTGGTCGCCCGCGACGGGCATCTGTATCGCCGCGACGACGAGAGCCGCGGCGAAAGCTATGCCGCGATCCTGCGCCGCGCCGGCAAGACGGAGGTGGAGGGCAACGGCCATGCCGCCGCCGACCCGGCAAGCGAGGCCTATTCGAAGCACGCGCACGGCGCGGTCTTCGCCGAGGTGAAGGTCGATCCCGAACTGGGTCAGGTGCGCGCGACGCGGCTGGTCGGCGCCTTTGCCGCGGGGCGGATCATCAACCCGCGCATGGTCGACAGCCAGCTGTACGGCGGCATGATCTGGGGCGTGTCGTTCGCGCTGCACGAGGCGGCGGTGGTCGATCCGCGCAGCGGCCGGGTGATGAACCCGAACCTCGGCGAATACCATGTACCCGTGAACGCCGACGTGCCCTCGCTCGAATGCATCCAGATTCCCGAGGAGGACGCCCACGTCAACGCGCTCGGGATCAAGGGCGTCGGTGAGATCGGCATCACCGGCAGCGCCGGCGCGGTCGCGAATGCGGTCTGGCACGCCACTGGGGTCCGCCCACGCCGCTTCCCGATCGCGATCGAGACGTTGGTGTAAGCGGCCCCCATCCTCACCTTTTCTCCGGCTTCGCCGTCTCTTCCCTCTCCCGCCGGGAGAGGGAAGAGACGCGTAGCGCCGAAAGGGTGAGGGCGAGCGCGGAACGCTGGCGTTACCGCCAGATCTGGCACGCCACCGGGGTCCGCCCACGCCGCTTCCCGATCGCGATCGAGACGTTGATGTAAGCGACCTCCATCCTCACCCTTTCGCCGGCCTCGCTGTCTTTTCCCTCTCCCGCCGGGAGAGGGAAGAAGGTGCGTAGCGCCGAAAGGGTGAGGGCGAGCGCGGAACGCTGGCGTTACCGCCAGGTCTGGCACGCCACCGGGGTCCGCCCACGCCGCTTCCCGATCGCGATCGAGACGTTGGTGTAAGCGACCCCCATCCTCACCCTCTCGCCGGCTTCGCCGTCTCTTCCCTCTCCCGCCGGGAGAGGGAAAAAGGTGCGTAGCGCCGAAAGGGTGAGGGCGAGCGCCGAACGCTGGCGTTACCGCCAGGTCTGGCACGCCACCGGGGTCCGCCCACGCAGCTTCCCGATCGCGATCGAGACGTTGGTGTAAGCGACCCCCATCCTCACCCTTTCGCCGGCCTCGCCGTCTCTTCCCTCTCCCGCCGGGAGAGGGAAAAGGCGCGTGGCGCCGAAAGGGTGAAGGCGAGCGCGGAACGCCGGCGTTACCGCCCCGCCTTCGCCACCTCGACCGCATAGACATGCCCCGGTCCCCACATGTTCGACCGGAACACCAGCCATTTGCCGTCGGGGGTGAAGCTGGCGTTGGGCTCCGAGCGGTAATCGTGGGGGTTGAGGTCGACCAGCCGCTCCGCATCGAACGCGCCCGGCGTGATGAGGTCGGCGCTGTTGGCGGCATGGATGCCGGCGACGTCGGGGATCGCGCGCGGGCGGAGCAGCTGGATATATTTGCCGTCGGGCGCGTGCGCCGCCATCTCGGGATCGCCGCCGTCGCTGGCGAACAGCGTCCCGTCGGGCGAACTGTTGAAATGCACCCCCCAGGCGTTGCGGTCGAGATGATACCAGCGGCGCCTGCCGGTCGCGACGTCATAGCCCGCCACCCAGAAATCCTCGCCGCGCGGGGTCTGCAGGTCGTACCAGACGGTCTTGCCGTCCTTGCTCCACCATTCGTGGCCGGCGATCTCCATGTTCATCGTCCGCGTGTGGAGCCGCTTCGGCGTGTCCGGCCGGTCGACGCGGACCAGCCACAGCCGGTCGACGACATGCCAGTTGCCCTCGTGGCAATAGAGCAGGACGTTGGGATCGGTCGGCGAGAATTGCAGGTGGTTGAGCCAGTCGGTCGAGGCGGTGATCGTCTTCCTCGCGCCGGTTCTGATATCGATCGTGAAGATCTCCATCGGGATGCGCTGCATCAGCCGGCGGTTGATCTGCACCTCGCGCCCCTCGGCATAGGTCAGTTTCTCGCCGTTGGGTCCACGCTCCGCGGCGGGATCGCGGCTGGCCATGACGCTGCCCGGGTTGACGCCCGCACCGGGACCGTCGCCGGTGTTGCGCGCGCCGGCGAACAGCGTCTCGTCCGCATTGATCGTCGCGATCGAATAGCCGGGCTGGAGGTCGGCGATCCGGCGGCTTTTGCCGGTGGCGATGTCATAGCCCATGATCGCACGCGGGCCCGTTTTGGCGCCGGCGCCGGCGGGGCCGTCGTGCCCCTGCGTCTGTTCCAGCGCGGTAAGGTAATAGACGGTGCCGGTGCGGTGGCCGACGAACTGCAGGCTCACCCGGCCCGGCACGATCAGCTTCGATGTCCAGCTTTTGAGGTCGAGCGCCATGATCCCGGCGGGCGAGCTGTACGCCATCCAGCGGCCGTCGGGGGTGTAGCTGTTGACGTTGAAATAGTTGCTGCTGCTGCCAGGCTGGTCGGAGATGCGGACGATGCGATGGCCGGTGGTGCGGTCGATCCAGGTTTTGGGCGGCGTCGCCTGCATATCCGGCTTCGCCGTCAGCACCGGCACCTGTTGCGCGGTGGCGGCGGTGCTTGCCATCAGCGCGGCGGCGGCAATCCATGGCATTGGCTTCACAGGCGATTCCTCTCGGGACGGACGTTCGACCTTGCGTGGTCGATTGACGCGACAGGTTCCACATCCTGACTGCAAGGTCCATCATTTATCGTCGTGTCATCGTGTTGGCGGCGCCGGACGATGCGCCTATCATCGCCGCGACAGATGGAGGTCCCGATGAAACTCAGCGCGCGCAACCAGATTCCGGGGACGGTCGTCGGCATCACGCCGGGGGCGGTGAACGGGACGATCAAGGTCGATATCGGGGGCGGCATCATCGTCACGTCGAGCATCACCGAAGAGGCGATCGCCGATCTGGCGCTGGCGGAGGGCGACCGCGTCACCGTCGTGGTCAAGGCGAGCGACGTGCTGATCGGCAAATGAGGTGAAGGTCGGCGCGCTCAAGCTGAAGCTGCAGCTCGCATGCGGCGACGCCTATGCGCTCGGACCCGGCAAGGCCGACCTGCTCGACGCGATCCGGCGCGACGGCTCGATCTCTGCCGCCGGCCGCACGCTCGGCATGAGCTACCGCCGCGCCTGGCTGCTCGTCGACGAGATGAACCGCTGTTTCGCCGAGCCGCTGGTCGAGACGCTGCGCGGCGGCGGGCGCGAGCGCGGCGCGCGGCTGACCGCGGCGGGCGCGGCGATGCTCGCCGCCTATCGCGAGCTGGAGGCGGCGATGGCGGACGTCGCCGACCATCCCGCCTATCGCCGGCTCGCCGCCGCGCTGCGCGACGTTCCCGCCGACCCTTCGTAAAATCCTGATTCCACGGGCTGTTCGCCTGTGTCGCGCTGTGTATACGGACGGATATAGAGATTCGCCGACAGGGCGGGGTCGACAGGGTGTGGCCGTCCGGTCGGGCAGGGGGGTTGAACGATGCGTTACGGAATCGGCCTTGCGGCGATGGCGCTGTCCCTCGGGTCGGCGCCCGCGATGGCGCAGACGCAGCGCGGGACGGCGGGCCCGGCCGCCACCGCGGACGACGAGGATACCGTGCCCGAGGTGCTGGTGACCGCGCGGCTGCGGTCCGAGAATGCGCAGGCGATCCCGACCAGCCTGTCGGTCGTCGGCGGCGACCTGCTCGACCGCAGCTATACGATCAACACGCAGGGGCTGACGACCCTGATCCCCAGCCTCAACTACAGCTCGGCCAACCCGCGCAACACCGCCTTCACCATCCGCGGCCTGGGATCGAGCGTCGTCGCGGTCAGCCAGTCGAACGACGGGCTGGAACCGGGCGTCGGATTCTACGTCGATCAGGTCTATCACGCCCGTCCCGCGACCGCGGCGTTCGACTTCGCCGATGTCGAGCGGGTCGAGGAATTGCGCGGGCCGCAGGGGACGCTGTTCGGCAAGAACACCACCGCCGGCGCGATCGCCATCACCACCCGCGAACCGGTCTTCACGCGCGAGGGGTTCGCCGAACTGTCCTACGGCAGCCGCGATTTTCTGCAGGCGCGCGGCTGGGTGTCCGGCCCGATCACCGATAGCATCGCCTATCGCGTGTCGGGCGTGTCGACCCGGCGCGACGGCGTGCTCGACAACGTCCGCACCGGCCGCGCGGCGAACACGCTCGGCACGCAGGCGGTGCGCGGCCAATTGCTCTTCCGGCCAGACGACGTCCTCCGGATGCGGGTCAGCGCCGATTTCACCAATTTCCAGGCCTATTGCTGCACGCAGGTCTATTACGGCGTCTCCGCGAGTCGCCGCCCGGTCGCCCGCCAATATGCCGCGCTGGCGGCGGGGATCGGCTATCGCGTGCCGAGCACCGACCCCTATGATCGGCTGACCGATATCGACGGACCGCTCGGTGCCGACACCAACGAGGGCGGGGTGAGTGCGATCACCGACGTGACGCTGCCGTTCGGCACGCTGACCTCGGTCACCGCATGGCGCTTCTGGAACTGGGATGCGGAGAACGACCGCGATTACATCGGCGTGCCCATCCAGCTGTCGCAGCACATCCCGTCGCGGCAGGACCAGTATAGCCAGGAGTTGCGGCTGGCGTCGGACGGCACCGGCCCGCTCGGCTATGTCGTCGGCCTCTACGGCTTCCGCCAGCGGATCACCGGGCGGCCGATCAGCATCTACGGTCCCGCCGCGGCCTATTGGCTGATCGGGCCGACCACCGGGGCGAATGCGACGCCGGTGCCCGCGAACCTGCTCGACGGCTATGGCCAGGACGGACGCACCGATTTCCGCACGCAGAGCTATGCCGCATTCGGCGAGGTCAACTGGCGGATCGTGCCGGCACTGACGCTGACCGGCGGGCTGCGCTACACGCACGAGGACAAGCAGGGCTCCTATGCGACAACCGTGGCGGGCGGGCCGGCGACGACCAACGCTGCGCTGGTCAACGCCAGATTGTCGATTCTGCGCCCGCAAAGCTATACCGCGCGAGACAGCGACGGCAGCCTGTCGGGCCGCGGCAACGTCGCCTGGGCGATCAGCGACGACGTGCTCGCCTATGCATCCTATGCGCGCGGGTTTAAATCAGGCGGGATCAACATGTCGGGCCTGCCGCTCGACAACCAGAACCGCCCCGCGCTCGCTACTGCCGTGGTCCGTCCCGAAGGCAACACGACCTATGAAATCGGCCTGAAGACGCAAGCCTGGAACCGCCGCCTCGTTTTCAACATCGACGGCTATGTGACGAAGGTCCGCGATTTCCAGGCGACCCTGATCGATTCCAGCCAGACCGTGGCACTGCGCGGCTATCTGTCGAACATCCCGCAGGTGACGGTGAAGGGGATCGAGGCGGACGCCACCGCGGTGCCGGTACGCGGCCTGTCGCTGCGCGCGGGGCTCGCTTATGCCGACGGGGAATACAGCCGTTATCCGGCGGGCCCGTGCCCGCTCGAGGTACAGACCGCGACGACGGCGGCGTGCGACCTCAGCGGCCGGCGGCTCGCCTCGCTGCCGCGCTTCGCGGTCACCGGCGGCGTCGATTACGTCCGCCCGGTCGGCGGCGGCGCGGTCTTCGTCCATGTCGATACCGCCTCGCGCAGCGGCTTCAACGGCGATCCCAGCCTGTCGCGCGCGACCTATATCCGCGGTTACAACCTCACCAACGCCAACATCGGCTATCGCTTCGCCGACGGCATGGAAGTCGCGGTGTTCGCGCGCAACCTGCTCGACGCCGATTACATTCAGAACGTCACCGTGCAGGCCGGCAATTCCGGATTGATCCTCGCGACTCCCAGCGACCCGCGCACGATCGGGCTAACGCTTCGATTCCATATGATGGAAGCGTCAAGCAGATAATGACTTGACCCGTTGGCGCGGTTGCATAGCCTCCCGCGATCGGAGGGGAATGTACAATGTTCGACCATCACACGCGCCGGGTTCGCGCCACAGTCTTCGCCGCGGCGGCGAGCGTCGCGCTGGCGGCAACGCCCGCCATCGCGCAGGCCCCCGCCGCCGGGATCACGACCCAGCAGACGCCGGCATCGTGGATCGACCCGACCACCGGCCGGCAGATCGTCCGCATCGACGCGACGCCGGGCAATTACGCGCTCTATTTCAACTACAACCCGTTCACCCCGCAGGGCGATCTGATGATCTACCTGACGCCGGAGGGGATCCGGGCGGTCGACCTCAAGACGTGGCAGACGCGGCTGGTGCTGCGCGCGAAGGTCGACCGGCTGCTGTTCGCCGGGCCGCGCAGCCGCAGCGCCTATTACACCGTGCGCGACGTCGCGGTCGACGACGGCGGGCCGTTTCAGGTGTGGCGCGTCGACCTCGACAGCGGGGCGACGCGCAAGATCGCCGACGCCCCGGGCGGGCGGATCGAGGCGATCAACGCCGACGAGACGCTGCTGGCGGGCGAGCGCGAGCTGCAACCGCCGCCGCCCGCGATCGCCGCGCAGGGTCGGCGCGATCCGAAGACGGGCGCGCCGACCTATGCCGGCACCGGTCCGGACGGCAAGCCCTTGTCCTTCGCCGCCGCCAAGGGGCAGTGGATGGCGGCGCGCCTCGCCGCGCGGGTGCCGATGGAGATGTATAGCATCGCCATCGCCGACGGCCGGCGGCGGACGATTCATCGCGCCACCGACTGGCTGAACCATGTCCAGTTCTCACCGACCGACCCCGGGCTGCTGATGTTCTGCCACGAAGGACCGTGGGACAAGGTCGACCGCATCTGGACGATCCGCACGAACGGCAAGGGGCTGACCAGGGTCCACACCCGCACCATGGCGGGGGAGATCGCCGGCCATGAATTCTGGAGCAGCGACGGGCACACGATCTGGTATGATCTGCGCACGCCGGCGAAGGATGGCGCGGGCTGGCTGTCGAGCTATGACGTCGCGAGCGGCGCGCGGACGCGGCTGGCGATCGCCGGGGACCAGAGCTCGTACCACTTCACCCAGTCGCCCGACCGGACCGTATTCGCCGGTGACGGCGGCAACGCCGGCAAGTGGATCAGCCTGTTCACGCCCCGCGCGACGGCGACGCCGCAGCCGAACCTGATCGCGCCCGGCGTGCTCGATACGACGCGGCTCGCCAACCTCGCGACGCACGATTACACGCTGGAGCCGAACCAGCATTTCACGCCCGACGGCAAGTGGATCGTCTATCGCACCAATCTGGAGGGCGCGCCGGCGATCTATGCGGTGTCGACCGGGCGCTAGCCGAGGACGATGCCCGCCGCCGCAAAGCGCGCCTCCGCCTCATCCGCGGTGGTGCGGCCGTCGCCCAGCGGCAGGGCGATGGCGCGGGTGAGGTCCTTCAGCACGATCGCCTCGAACCCGTGTTCGGCGGCGTCGAGCGCCGACCAGCCGACGCAATAGTCGTAGGCGAGGCCGACCAGCACGCAGCGCGTTACGCCGATGTCGCGCAGGAAGCCGGCAAGCCCGGTCGGCGTGGTGCGGTCGTTTTCGCGAAAGGCGGAATAGCTGTCGATCGCCGGGTCGGCTCCCTTGCGCAGGATCATGCCAGCGCGCGCCACCGCACCCGCCACGGCGGGGTGGAATTCGGCGCCATGGCTGCCCTGCACGCAATGGTCCGGCCACAGCGTCTGCGCGCCATAGGGCATGGCGACGGTGGCAAAGGGCAGGGCGCCCGCATGGCTGCTCGCGAACGAGCTGTGGCCGGCGGGGTGCCAGTCCTGCGTGACGACGACATGCGCGAACCGGCCGGCGAGGTCGGCGATACGACCCATGATCGCGTTGCCGTCGGTTACGGCGAGCGCGCCGCCGGGACAGAAATCGTTCTGCGGATCGATGACGAGCAGGGCGTCGTTGGCGTGCGGCAGGAAGCGGGACATGCCCGCTTATCGCCCGCGGCGGCGCGCGGCGAAAGCCCCGGCCGCGCCGACACGCGACCGGGGCTGCCGGATCAGCGGGGCGCCGTCCCGGTCGGGGCGGGAGCTGGCGCATTCGCAGCGGGCGGCGTCGCGCGGCCATCCGCAGGCGGGGGCGGCGGTGCGCGATCCGGACCGGCGCCCGGGGGCGGCGGCGGACCGTCCCCGCGCGGACCCCCCGGACCACCACGGCCATGCGGTCCGTGCGGGCCATGCGCCGGGCCGACTTCGCGGACCTGACCCGCGGGGTCGACGAGGAAGCGGGCGCGCAGCTGACCGTCGTCGTAGCGGCCCTGCACCATCACCGCATTGCCCTTGGCGATGCTACCGGTGGCGTTGCGGCCGGCGTCGATCATCGCGCGGCCGGTGCCGTCCTGCACGACGAAGCGGTCGCCGAACACCTCGGCGACGCGGCCGCGGACGGTGACGATGCCGTCGCTGGATCCCAGCTTCGCGATCGGCGTCGCCACCGTCGGCGCCATTTCGATCGAGGGGCGGGTCAGCGCCACCGCGCCCGCGCCGCCGGCCGCGCCGACCGCGACCATGGCCGCCGCGCCGAGTGCGAGGCGCTGGCGGTGTCCGAGTGTCATCCTAGCCATTCAAGTTCTCCATTTGGTGTGTCGATGACGGCGTTCTAGGATAATGCGTCCGACCCCCGCTGAACCGCGCGGTTCAGGTTCGGTTTAGCGACACGGGATACCGGCGGCCGATGCGCATCTTGCTAGTGGAAGACGACAGCGAATTGGGGCCGGGGATCGCGCGGGCGCTCCGGGCGGAGCATTTCGCGGTCGACCTCGTCGCCGACGGGATCGACGCCGCGCATCTGGGCGAGACGGAGGCTTATGACGCCGCGGTGCTCGACCTCGGGTTGGCGGGCAAGGACGGCATCACCGTGCTGAAGGAATGGCGCGCCGCGGGCCGCACGCTGCCGGTGCTGATCCTGACCGCGCGCGACGGCTGGTCGGACAAGGTCATGGGGTTCAAGGCGGGGGCGGACGACTACCTCGTCAAGCCGTTCCGGCTGGAGGAGCTGGTGATGCGGCTGCGCGCGCTGGTGCGCCGCGCCGCGGGCCATGCGCAGCCGGTGCTCGCCTGCGGGCGGCTGTCGTTCGACACGCAGATCGGCCATTTCGAGCTCGACGGCCTGCCGCTCAAACTGACCGCGTTCGAATGGCGGGTGCTGTCGGCGCTGATGCTGCGGCGCGAGGCGGTGATCGAGCGGCTCGACCTGCTCGAACGCGTCTACGAGGGCGATGCTGATGTCGATTCGAATAGCCTCGAGGTGATCGTCGGCCGGCTGCGCCGCAAGATCGGCGCCGAAATGATCGAAACGGTACGCGGCCGCGGCTATCGGCTGACCTGCCCGTGACGACCGGCGCCCTGCCGCGCGGCATGCCCCGGTCGATTCAGGGGCGCATGCTGCTGCTGTCCGCGATCGCGATCCTCGCCGCGCTGGGCATCGCCGGCTGGGCGATCGGCGGCGTGCTGGAACGCGTCGTGACCGAGGGGATCGACCGTCGGTTGGATGCGGAGATCGCGCTGCTCGCCAGCGTGGTGGACCGCGACGGCACCGTCGACCGCGCCGCGCTGGCGCAGCGCGCCGGCGTGCTGGAGGCGGGGCGCGGCTGGCGCTGGCGGATCGAGACGCCAGCGGGCGCAATCGGGTCGGCGGACGTGCCGCTGGGCCGCGAAGGACCGCATCCCCCCGGTCCCGGGCGGGAGGATGCGCGCGGGCCGGAGGCGATCGACGGCGATGATGCCCGCGGCCATGGCGTCCATGCGCGACGGCTGGTCATGGGGCGGGTGACGCTGTTCGCCGCCGCACCGCGCGCGGTGATCGCGCGGCCGCTGCGCGATGCGCTGGTGCCGCTGCTCGCGGCGCTCGCGATCCTCGCTGCGCTGCTGGCGGCGGCGACCTGGGTGCAGTTGCGGCTGGGACTGCGCCCGCTCGACCGGATGCGCGCGCAGGTGGCGGCGATCCGGGCCGGGACGGCGTCGCGGATCGACGAGGACCAGCCGGTCGAGTTGCGCGGCCTCGCTGCCGAACTCAACGCGCTCGCCGCCGACCGCGAGGCGGCGCTGGCGACCGCGCGCCAGTCCGCGGCCAATCTGGCGCATGCGCTCAAGACGCCGGTGGCGACGCTGGCGCTCGCCCTGCGCGACGATCCGGCAAAGGCGGCGCAGGTCGACCGAATCGACGCGACGATCCGCCATCACCTGTCCCGCGCGCGCGCCGGGACGGTCGACGTGCGCGCGAGCACGCCGCTCGCCCCCGCGGTCGCCGATCTGGTGCAGGCGATCGGGCGGCTGCATGCGGCGCGTGGCCTAGCCATCGACACCGACGTCGCCGACGTCACCGCGGCGATGGACGCGCAGGATCTCGACGAACTGCTCGGCAACCTGCTCGACAATGCCGCGCGCCATGCCGCGACCGGCGTGCGCGTCTCGGCGCAGCCGCAGGCGGATGCGCGCTGGTTCGATCTGGTCGTCGCCGACGACGGACCGGGCATCCCCGCCGCCGAACGCGAACGGGTGACGCAGCCCGGCGTACGGCTCGACGAACGCGGCGAGGGCCATGGCTTCGGCCTCGCCATCGTCCGCGAACTCGCCGATCTGCACGGCGGCCGGCTGACGCTCGCCGAACGGCCCGGCGGCGGGCTGGCGGCGCGCGTCACCCTGCCCGCGCGGCACCAAATCGCTCCCGGTTCGTAACGCCTGTCGATCATCCGAAAGGTTTCCATGAGCAACCCCGCGTTATTCCAGTCCGTCACCGTCGGGTCGCTGGCCCTGTCCAACCGCATCGTCATCGCGCCGATGTGCCAATATTCCGCCGAGAACGGCTGCATGACCGACTGGCATCTGATCCACCTCGGCCATCTCGCGCTGTCCGGCGCCGGCCTGCTGACGATCGAGGCGAGCGCGGTCGTGCCGGAAGGGCGGATCACCCATGCCGACGTCGGCCTCTGGGACGATGCGACCGAGGCGGCGATGGCGCGCGTCATCGAATCGGTCCGGCGCCATTCCGACATGCCGATCGCGATCCAGTTGGCGCATGCCGGGCGCAAGGCATCGACCGACCTGCCGTGGAAGGGCGGCAAACAGCTCGCGCCCACGCATGCCGACGGCTGGCAGACGGTCGCGCCCTCCGCGCAGCCCTTCGCCGAGGCTGAGAACGCCCCGGTCGCGCTGACCGCCGACGATCTCAAGGCGCTGTGCGACGCCTTTGCCGAATCGGCGCGGCGGGCGGCGCGGCTCGGCATCGACGCGGTGCAATTGCATGGCGCGCACGGCTATCTGCTGCACCAGTTCCTCTCGCCCCTCTCCAACCGTCGTGACGACGAGTATGGCGGCAGCCTCGACAATCGCATGCGTTTCCCGCTCGCGGTGTTCGACGCCGTCCGCGCCGCCTTTCCGGCGGACCGGCCGGTGACGATGCGCGTGTCGGGCAGCGACTGGGTCGAAGGCGGCTGGGACGCCGAACAGACCGTCGCCTTCGCACAGGCGCTGGAGGAACGCGGTTGCGCGGCGATCCATGTGTCGAGCGGCGGGCTCGACCCGCGACAGGATATCCCGGTCGGGCCGAGCTATCAGGTGCCGCTGGCGCGCGCGGTCAAACAGGGGTGCGGCCTGCCGGTGGTCGCGGTCGGCCTCATCACCGATTACGATCAGGCGGAGGCGATCGTCGGCACCGGCGATGCCGACATGATCGCGCTCGCCCGCACCATCCTCTACGATCCGCGCTGGCCGTGGCATGCCGCCGCGCACCTCGGTGCGAAGGTCAAGGCGCCGAACCAGTATCTCCGCTCTCAGCCGCGCCAGTATCGCGACCTGTTCGACGTCTGACGGTCAATTGTCCGACTAGACGAATCCTGTTTGGCGTTGGATGAAGCGCGGCCACGACGAGAGGATGCCCGCATGACCGACCATAATGTCCGAACCCTGTTGCCCGTACAGGCGATGCTGGGCGAGGGGCCGGTCTGGATCGGGCGCGATGCCGCTCTGTGGTTCGTCGACATCAAGAGCCGGCACATCCACCGCGTCGATCCGGCGACCGGCGCGGCGCGGCGCTGGGATGCGCCGGATCAGGTCGGCTGGGTGCTGCCGGGCGCCGACGGCGGCATGGTCGCGGGGCTGCGGACGGGGTTGCACCGGTTCGATCCTGCCGACGGCAGCTTCGCCCCGATCGGCCGGCCAGAGGGCGACCCCGCCGGCAACCGCCTCAACGATGCGGCGACCGATGGCGCGGGCCGGATCTGGTTCGGGACGATGGACGATGCCGAAACCGACGCGAGCGGACGGCTGTACCGCTATGCCGACGGCGCAATCGTCGACAGCGGCCTCGCGCCGGTGTGCATCACCAACGGCCCGGCGATCTTCGAAACCATGCTATACCACACGGATACGCTCGCCCGGACGATCTGGCGCGCGACGATCCGCGACGACGGCACGCTCGGCGCGGCGGAACGGTTCGTCACGATCGAGGACGGCGCCGGCCATCCCGACGGGTCGGTCGTCGATGCCGATGGTTGCCTGTGGGTTGCGCTGTGGGGCGGCTGGGGCGTGCGGCGCTATGACCCCGCCGGCGTGCTGATGGGCAGGGTGGACCTGCCCGCGTCGAACATCACCAAGATTGCCTTTGGCGGCGACGACCTGCGCACCGCCTTCGCGACCAGCGCGCGCAAGGGCCTCGACGCCGCGGCGCTGGCGGCGCAGCCCGAGGCGGGCAACGTCTTCGCCTTCGACCCCGGCGTCACCGGCCTCGCGGTGACGCCGGTCGCGCTGGCCTGAGCCCTTACTGCTCGCGCGTGCCGTCGATGCGGCGGGCGATGCCCCAGGCGTTGGCGTCGTCCAGCCCCGCGGGCAGCAGCGCCGGCGCGAGGTTCTGGAAGCAGACCGGGCGCAGGAAGCGCGCGATCGCCAGCGTGCCGACCGAAGTCGTGCGCCCGTCGCTGGTCGCCGGGAACGGCCCGCCATGGACCATCGCCGGCGCGACTTCGACACCGGTCGGCCAGCCGTTGGCGAGGATGCGGCCGACGCGGCGCGCGACGACCGGGACCAGCGCTGCGGCATCGGCCTCGTCGGCCGGGTCCATCTGCAGGGTCGCGGTCAACTGGCCCTCGAGTCCCGCGATCACCGCCGCGATCTCGCGCATGTCGCGGCAGCGGACGACCACGGAGGACGATCCGAACACCTCGTGGCCGAGCGCGGTATCGGCGAGGAACGCCTGCGCGTCCGTCTCGAACACCGCGCCCACCGCCTGGTTGACGCCCTCGCCGACCTTGCCGCGTGCCACGGTGCGTACCGCATCATGGCCGGCGAGCGCGTCGACGCCCTTCTCGAAGCTGGCATGGATGCCCGGCGACAGCATCGTCGCCGGCGCGGCCTCGGTCATCGCCGTGGCGGCGGCGGCGACGAACGCGTCGAGGTCGGGGCCATCGATCGCCAACACCAGCCCGGGGTTGGTGCAGAACTGGCCCGCGCCCATCGTCAGCGACGCGACGAATTCCTTGCCCAGCGCCTCGCCACGCGCGGCGAGCGCGGCGGGGAAGAGGATGACCGGGTTGATGCTCGACATCTCGGCATAGACCGGGATCGGTTCGGGCCGTTCGGACGCGATGCGGACGAGCGCGAGGCCGCCGGCGCGCGAGCCGGTGAAGCCGACCGCCTGGATGCGCGGATCGGCGACCAGCGCGCCGCCCAGCGCATTGGTCTCGCCGGGCAGATAGGAGAAGACGCCCGCGGGCAGGCCGGCGTCCGCCACCGCCTGCCGGATCGCGCGTGCGACCAGCTCGCCGGTGCCGGGATGCGCCGGATGGCCCTTCACCACCACCGGGCAGCCGGCGGCGAGCGCCGAGGCGGTGTCGCCGCCTGCCACCGAGAAGGCGAGCGGGAAGTTGGACGCGCCGAACACCGCGACCGGGCCGATCGCAAGGTTGATGCGGCGCAGGTCGGGCCGGGGCAGCGGCGCGCGCTCGGGCAGCGCCGGATCGATCGTCGCGTCGAGGAAATCGCCCTGCCGTACGACACCGGCGAACAGCCGAAGCTGGCCAACGGTTCGGCCGCGTTCGCCCTCCAGCCGGGCGCGGGGCAGGCCGCTCTCGCTCATCGCGCGCACGATCAGGTCGTCGCCGATCGCGAGGATGTTGGCGGCGATTCCCTCGAGGAAGGCGGCGCGTGCCTCAAGGTCGGTCGCGGCATAGGCGGGGAAGGCCGCCTCGGCGAGCGCGCACGCCTCGGCGACCGCATCGGTGCCGGCCGATGAGAAATCGGGGGAGAGCGTTTCGCCGGTCGCGGGATTGACCGCGGTGAACCGGTCGGTGGCCTGGCGTGCTTCGCCGCCGATCAGCAGGGCGCCGTCGATCATGGAAATACCTCTCGCGGAATGTCTGTTGGTAAATGTCGGACGAATATTAGGCGCTGGCGCTGCTTACGACAATGGTAGCGTTATCCGGGGCCGCGGCGCGCCCGCCGCCTGCGTATCGCGTGCGGCTATCCGATCGGACCGATGGTAGCGTTGCGGCGCGCGCGAAAACCGGCATGGAGGGCGGATGCGCTATCTCCCCCTCGTCGCCCTGATCCTCGCCAGTCCCGCCCTTGCCCAGATCCAGACCACCGGCCCCGACATCGTCGTCACCGGTCGCGGCCTGTCCGCCTCGCCGGGCGAGCGCGCCTTCGACGTCGTCACCATCGATCGCGACCGGCTGCAGGCGAACGCGAGCCAGCGGCTCGAGAGCGTGCTTGCCGACGTCGCCGGCCTCCAGCAATTCCGCCGTTCGGACAGCCGCAGCGCCAATCCGACCAGCCAGGGCATCACCTTGCGTGGCATCGGCGGCAATGCGTCGAGCCGCGCGCTGCTGATCCTCGACGGCGTGCCGCAGGCCGATCCGTTCGGCGGCTGGGTCGCGTTTCCGGCCTATGCCACCGGCCGGCTGGGGCAGGTGCGGGTGACGCGCGGCGGCGGCAGCGGCTATTTCGGGCCGGGTGCGCTGGCCGGCACGATCCAGCTAGACAGCGCCACGCCCGACCAGCTCGCGCCGCTGGAGGCGAGCGCCTTTTACGGCAGCCGCGATTCGGTCGAGGCGCAGGGATCGGCGGCGCTGGTCCGCGAGGGCGGCTTCGCGACGCTGTCGGCGGCCTATGCGCGCGGCGACGGCTTCGTGCCGACGGTGGCGGCCAGCCGCGGCCCGGTCGACCGGCCGGCGCCCTATGAACAGGCATCGGGCGCCCTGCGCACGGTGGTGACGATCGCGCCGGCGACAGAGATACAGGCCAATGTCAGCGCCTTCACCGACCGCCGCGAGCGCGGCACCGCCTTCACCGCCAACCGGTCGCAGGGGGCGGACGCCAGCCTGCGGCTAGTCGGGCGCGGTCGCTGGGGCTGGTCGGCGCTCGCCTATCTCCAGACGCGCGCCTTCGCGTCGGGCTTCGCCAGCGTCAACGCGGCGCGCACCACGGTCGGCCAGTCGCTGAACCAGTATAACACCCCGGCCACCGGCCTCGGCGCGCGGCTGGAGGTGCAGCCCCCGGTTGGCAGCGCGGTCGACCTGCGGCTCGGTGCGGATATCCGTGATGTCTCGGGCAAGACGCAGGAGCTGTTCACCTTCGTCAACGCCAGCCCGACCCGGCGGCGCGAGGCGGGCGGGTCGACCCGCACCAACGGCCTGTTCGCCGATGGCAGCGTCGCGCTGGGCAGGCTGACGCTGACCGGCGCGGCGCGGGTCGACTGGTGGCGCATCGACGGCGGCTATCTCAGCGAACGGCCGATCGCGGGCGGCGCGGCGCTGACCGACAGCCGCTTCGGGGATCGCGACGGCAGCGCCTTCACCGGGCGGGTCGGCGCGGCATGGCAGCCGCTGGACGCGGTGACGCTGCGCGCGGCGGGCTATCGCGGCTGGCGGCTGCCGACGCTCAACGAACTCTATCGCCCGTTCCGCGTCGGCAACGACGTCACCGCGGCGAATGCGGCGCTGGCACCGGAGCGGCTGACCGGGATCGAGGGCGGGGTGACGCTGACTCCGTTTGCGGGCGCCAGCCTGGCGGCGACGCTGTTCCACAACCGGCTGGACGATGCGATCGCGAACGTGACGCTGTCGTCGACGCCGACCAGCGCGTCGCGCGTGCGCCGCAATCTCGATGCGATCCGCTCGACCGGGGTGGAGGTCGATGCCGCCTACCGGTTCGGCGCGTTCAGCGCGCTGGCCTCGTGGAGCCATGTCGATGCGCGGGTGAAGGCGTCGGGCGCGGCGGCGACGCTCGACCGCCTGCGCCCGGCGCAGACGCCGCGCGACGCGGTGTCGGGCACGCTCGGCTGGCGGCAGGACGCGGCGGCCCTGTCGGCGACGCTGCGTCATGTCGCGCGCCAGTTCGACGACGACCAGAACAGCCGCAGCCTCGCCCCCGCGACGACGCTGGACGGCTTCGCCGCGCTGCCCGTGACCCGCGTCCTGACGATCGAGGCGCGCGCCGAGAACGTCCTCGACGCCCGGGTCGAGGCGGGGATCAGCGGCGCCAGCATCGTCGAACGCGCCGCGCCGCGGACCCTGTGGATCGGCGTGCGCGCGAAGATCGGCTGATCGGGGTCGTTCCATCACCCCAGGCCGCACCGTCGGGGCGACGATCGATCGCAGGAGACGATGTGGTTCGCGCGGAGGCGCGGAGGACGCGGAGGCGTATCGCGCGCGGCAGCGTGGTCCTGTCCTCTCCACGGCTGGATGGGGAAGGGCTGCCGATCCGGCTGGCGCAACACCTCCGCGTCCTCCGCGCCTCTGCGCGAACACCTGCCCGCCAGAATGCTTGCCATCCTTCGCCGGGTGAGGAACACACGCCGCCGTGGTCTTCCGTTCCTGTCTGCCTCTTGCGCTGATGACGCTTGCCGCCTGTGCGGCGCCGCCGCGGCAGGGGGGTATCGTGTCGACCAATCCGTGTGCCGATGCGATCCTCGCGACGATCGCGCCCGGCCGGCTGGCGGCGATCAGCCATTATTCGCACGATCCCGGCGCGACCTCGCTGCCGCTCGCCGTCGCCCGGCGCTATCCGGCGGTGGCGGGAACGGCGGAGGAGGTGATCGCGCGCCACCCCGATCTGGTCGTCACCGACATCTTCGCCCCCGCCGCGACGCGCGAGGCCTATGCCCGCGCCGGCCTGACCGTGCTGACGCTGGACGCCCCCGCGACGATCTCGGCGAGCGAGGCGCAGGTGATCGCCATCGCGAAGGCCGCCGGCGTCCCCGCCCGCGGCGCGGCGCTGGTCCGCGCGATCGAGACCGCGGTGCCGCCCGCGCACGGGGCAAGGCCGCCGGTGCTGCTGTTCATCGCCGGCGACCTTGCGAACGGCGGCGGCACCTTGCTCGACGATCTGCTGGCCCGCGCCGGGCTGCGCAACGCCGCCACCGATTACGGGCTCGCCTTCACCGGCACGCTGCCGATCGAGACGATCGCGGCGCATCCACCGCGCGCGATCCTCAGCGACGGCGACGGCCGCACCGCCGACCTGCGCCGCCGCATCCTCGCACGCAGCGGTGCGGCGACGGTCGAGGTCGCCTTTCCGCACGCACTGATGAATTGCGGCGGGCCGGCGATCGTCCCGGCGCTGCGCCGGCTGACCGCGATCCGCACGGCGCTGACGTCGTGAGCCGTCCGTTTCGCCTTGTCCTCCTCGCCGCGCTGGTCGTGATCGGGTTCGCGCTGTCGCTCGCGGCGGGCAAGCAATGGCTGCCATGGGGCGATCCGGCCGCCACCGCGATCTTCGTCGAGCTGCGCCTGCCGCGCGCGGTGCTCGGCCTGCTGCTCGGCGCATTCCTCGGGCTTAACGGGGCGGTGCTGCAGGGCTTCCTGCGCAATCCGCTCGCCGATCCGGCGGTGGTCGGCGTCTCGTCCTGCGCCGCCTTCGGCGCGGTCGCCGCGATCCTCTATGCCGGTGCGACCAGCCTCGGCCTGTTCGGCGCGGCGATGGCGGGGGCGCTGGCGGCGATGGCGTTGCTGGTCGCGCTGACGTGGCGTGGCGCGGATGCGGTGACGTTCGTGCTCGCCGGCACCGTGCTGTCGAGCCTCGCCGGCGCGCTCACCGCCTTCCTGATCGCGATCGCACCCAATCCCTATGCGGTGGCAGGCGTGATCGACTGGCTGATGGGCGCGCTGACCGACCGCGGCCTCGCCGACCTCGCCCGCGCCGCGCCGTTCCTCGTTCTGGGCGGCGTGCTGCTCGCCTTCGCCGGGCCGGGGCTCGATGCGCTGACGCTGGGCGAGGACGTTGCGCGCTCGCTCGGGATGCGCATCGGGCGGGTGCAGGCGCTGGTCGTGCTCGGAACCGGGCTCGGCGTCGGCGCGGGCGTCGCGGCGACGGGGGTGATCGGCTTCTTCGGGCTGGTCGTGCCGCATATGCTGCGCCCGCTCTTCGGTCATCGTCCGTCCGCGCTGCTGCTCCCGAGTGCGCTCGGCGGTGCGGCGCTGGTGCTGCTGGCCGACAGCCTGTGCCGCCTCGCGCCGGGCGCGAGCGAGGTGCGGCTGGGCGTGGCGATGGCGTTGCTCGGCGCGCCCTTCTTCCTTGCCCTGCTGCTCCGCCACCGGAACCGCGCATGGATCTGATCGCGCACGACCTGGCGGTCGCGCTTGGCGGGCGGCGGGTTCTGGAGGGGGTGGCGACGACGTTGCGGCCGGGGCGCGTCACCGCGATCCTCGGGCCGAACGGTGCCGGCAAGAGCAGCCTGCTCCGCGCGCTCGCCGGCCTGATCGCCCCGGCTGCTGGTCAGGTGACGATCGGTGGCGGGGACGTGCGCGCTTTGTCCGATCGCGACCGCGCGCGGCGGATCGGCTATTTGCCGCAGGCGGCGGCGGTGCATTGGAACATTACCGCGCAGGAGGTCGTCGCGCTCGGTCGTGTGCCGTATCGTACGCCCTTCGCCGCCCCGTCGGCGCAGGATCGTGCGGCCATCGCCGCCGCGCTCGCTGCGACCGACACCGGCGCGCTGGCCGGGCGGCGTATTTCCGAGCTGTCCGGCGGCGAACGCGCCCGGGTGCTGCTGGCGCGCGTGCTGGCGGGCGAACCCGAATGGCTGCTTGCCGACGAACCGCTCGCCAGTCTCGACCCCGCGCATCAGATCGACATCCTCGACCGGCTGCGCGACGTCGCGCGGCAGGGCAGGGGCGTATTGCTTGTCCTCCACGATCTGGCGCAGGCCGCGCGCGCTGCCGACGACGTGCTGCTGTTGAAACAGGGAAAGCTGGTCGCGGCGGGGCCGACCGCTGCGGTGCTCACCCCCGATCACATCGCCGATGTGTTCGACGTCCATGTCGCCCTGCTGCCGGGCAGCGCGATGATGATACCGGTCGGCCGTATCGCGCGCTGAGCCGTCCGCTCGGGCATCGACGCGGGGCGGCGGCGGCCTTATGCGCGGGCGGGTGACCGCTCCCCATCGCCTCCGTATCGACACCGCCGCCCTGACCGACAATTGGCGCGCGCTGGATCGCCTCAGCGGCACCGCGGCCTGTGGTGCGGCGATCAAGGCCGACGGTTACGGCCTTGGCGCGACCGAGGTCGCCCGTCACCTGGCCGCTGCCGGCTGCCGCGATTTCTTCGTCGCCACCTGGGCCGAGGCCGAACGCCTCGCCCCCCTCCACCTGCCGCTGTCCGTGCTGCACGGTGTGCGCGAGGAGGACATGCCGTTGGCCCTTGCCGGCATCGCCCGCCCGGTGCTCAATACGGATGCGCAGATTGCGCGCTGGCGGGCGGCAGGCGGCGGCGCGTGCGACGTGATGGTCGACACCGGCATGAACCGGCTCGGCGTATCGCCCGAGGGGGTGCGCGGCGGGCTGCTCGAGGGCCTCGCGATCGAGACGCTGATGAGTCACCTCGCCTGCGCCGACGAGGACAGCGCGATGAACGCCGCCCAACGGATGGCGTTCTCGGCGTTGCGGGGCGCGACGGGCGCGCGCCGGATGAGCCTCGCCAATTCCGCCGGCATCGCGCTGGGGACGGACTATGCCTTCGACCTGACCCGCCCCGGCCTCGCGCTGTACGGCGGTGTTCCGCGCCGCGAGCTTGCCGGGATCATCCGTCAGGTGGTGACGCCCGAAGCGCAGGTGTTGCAACGACGCACGGTCCGTGCCGGCGAGACGGTCGGCTATAACGCGACCTGGACGGCGGAGCGCGACACTGCGGTGGCGATCCTCAACCTCGGCTATGCCGACGGCTATTTCCGTGGGTTTTCCGATCGGGGCAGCGCGGGCGGCGGCACATTGCCGGTGATCGGCCGCGTGTCGATGGATCTGGTGGCGCTGGACGTAAGCGCGGCGCCGGGAACGGCCGAGGGCGACTGGGTCGCGATCGACTTCGCACTGCCGGAGGCGGCGACGTGGAGCGGGATGTCGCAGTACGAGCTGCTGACGGCGCTGGGGCGGCGGTATGGGCGGGATTGGCGATAGTTCGACAAGAAAGGTCACTCCGGGGAGCGGCCCAAGGGGCACATCCCCGTCAGGCAGTGCTACCCCGGGGAGGTGGCTCGCAATAGCGAGCCACCGATAGTCAGGCGCCGTCCCTCACCGCTCCACACACATCGCGATGCCCATGCCGCCGCCGATGCATAGCGTCGCGAGGCCCTTCTTCGCGTCGCGCTTCTGCATTTCGTAGATCAGCGTCGTCAGGACGCGCGCACCGCTGGCGCCGATCGGGTGGCCGATGGCGATGGCGCCGCCGTTGACGTTGACCTTGTCCGCGTCCCAGCCAAGTTCCTTGCCGACCGACAGCGCCTGCGCGGCAAAGGCTTCGTTGGCTTCGATCAGGTCGAGGTCGCCGATCGTCCAGCCGGCCTTTTCCAGCGCCTTCCGCGAGGCGGGGACGGGGCCGATGCCCATGATCGACGGATCGACGCCGGCGCTCGCCCAGCTCTTGATCGTCGCCAGCACGGGAGTGCCGCGCCGGTCGGCCTCCTCGCGGCTCATCAGCACCAGCGCGGCGGCGCCGTCGTTGAGGCCGCTGGCGTTGGCGGCGGTGACGGTGCCGTCCTTCTTGAACGCCGGCCGCACGCCGCTGACGCTGTCCAGCGTCGCACCGGCGCGGATATGTTCGTCCTCGGCGACGATCGTGTCACCCTTGCGGCCCTTGATCGTGACCGGCGCGATCTCGTCCTTGAAGCGGCCGCCGCCACGCGCCGCCTCGGCCTTGTTCTGCGATCCGACCGAGAAGGCGTCCTGGTCGGCGCGCGTCACCTGATATTGTTCGGCGAGATTTTCCGCCGTGATCCCCATGTGATAGCCGTTGAACACGTCGGTGAGGCCGTCGCTGACCATCGTATCGACCAGGCTGACCGCGCCCATCTTGGTGCCGCCGCGCATCGACTGGGCATGCGGGCTGAGCGACATGCTTTCCTGCCCGCCGGCGACGACGATCGTCGCATCGCCGGTCTGGATCGCCTGAAACGCGAGCGCGACCGCGCGCAGGCCCGAGCCGCAGACCTGGTTGACGCCCCAGGCGGGCACCTCCTTGGGAATGCCGGCGGCCATCGACGCCTGACGCGCCGGGTTCTGGCCTTGCGCGGCGGTGAGCACCTGGCCGAGGATCACTTCGGACACGTCGGCGCCGTCGACGCCGGCCTGCGCCAGCGCCGCCTCGATCGCTACGCGACCGAGTTCGTGGGCGGGGGTGGTGGCGAAGGCGCCGAGGAAGCTCCCGACGGGGGTGCGCTTGGCGGCGGTGACGACGATCTCGGTCATGATGATCCTACTCCTTTGGCGCTGCTCTACCCTTCGGCAGGCTTGCGATCCAGTCTGCTAACGGCTCCCACAGCATCGCGCGGGCGCGGCCGCCGACGATCATGCCGACATGGCCGAGCGCGAGGTCGCGGCGATCGGCGAGGCCGGCGGCGGTGGCGGCGGGGACGATCCGGTCGGTGGCGGAGACGAATTCGACCGCCGGGCAGGCAAGCCGCTCCGGCGTGGCGGCGCTGCCGCGAATCGTCCAGCCGCCGGTGCCCGGCAAGTCGGCGGCGATGAAGCGTTCGAACAGGTCGCGCGCGGCAGCCAGCGGCAGCGGCTCGCCGGCGTTGGCCCAATCCTCCAGCCGGACGAAGGCACGCGCCTGTTCGCCATCGGGATCGAACCGTCCGAACGCCTCATACTTGCCGATCGTGCGCGCCGGATCGAGCCGCCAGAAGCCCGCCTGGAGCACCTCCATTGGCAGCACGCCCAGCGCCTCTGAGGTCGGCCGGGCGGTGGCCCACATGTCGAGCATCGTCGGCGCCGCACTGCCATAGCCGGCAAAGCGCCACGGCGCGGCGATCAGCGCGAGCCCCGCCACTGCGGTGGCGCAGGCGGCGGCGAGCGCCATCGTGCCACCGAGGCAATAGCCGACCAGCACCGGCGGTTCGTCGAGCTGCTCGATCAGCGGGATCAGCAGCGATTCGACATGGCCGGTCATGTCCAGGTCGCGATCCGCGGCGGTGGGCGCGCCCCAGTCGAGCAGCGCGACGCGGAACCCCCGGGCTGCCATCCAGCGGACCAGCGATGCCTCGCCGAGATCGAGGATCGCGGGCGGATTGATGAGCGAGGGAACGAACACGACCATCCGCCCGCGCCCGCCATGATAGCGCAGGCTGGCGCGGCCGGCGGTGGCGAGCGCCGGCATCGGTGTGGGCGGGGCAGGGCGGGACGCCCCTTGATAGGCGGCGAGACCGGCCAGTGCCGCCGCGGTCCGATCGGGATATGCTGCGGTTTCGCTGCGCAGCATGTCGAGGAACAGCGGCAATGGGCGCGGTCCGTGTTGCGACGCGGCAAATTGAGGCGTAACACCCGGATTAGTCACGAACGTCCGCCATCAGAAGGTGGGGTTGCGGGCAGGGGAGCGGTATGAAGAAACAGAACGCCGACGGGATCGTCATCATCAAGAAGTACGCCAACCGGCGACTCTACAATACCGAGACCTCGTCCTACATCACGCTCGACCATCTCGCCACGATGACCCGCGAAGGCCGCGACTTCAAGGTCGTCGATGCGAAGACCGACGACGACATCACCCATAACGTGCTCACCCAGATCATCATGGAAGAGGAAAGCCGCGGCCAGACGATGCTGCCGGTCAGCTTCCTGCGCCAGCTGATCGCGATGTACGGCGATTCGATGCAATCGATGGTACCGGGCTATCTGGAGGCGTCGATGGACAGCTTCCGCCGCAACCAGGAGCAGTTCAAGTCGGCGGTCGAGGGCGCGTTCGCGCATTCGCCCTTTGCCGAGATCGCCAAGCGCAACCTCCAGATGTTCGAGGCGGCGGCGCAGGCGTTCCAGCCGCCGGTCGGTGGCGTCGCAGCTCCGTCGCCCACGACCGCGGGGAGCAAGGACGACGAGATCGCCGCGCTGAAGGCGGAAATGGCGCGGTTGCAGGACAAGGTCGCGAAGCTCGGCTGAAGGCGCGCGCATGCCGGCGATGTTCTGGGGCGCCGGCGCGGCGGTGATCGTCGCGCTGTTCGCCGCGCTGCGGGATCGCCGGCGGCGGTTGCGCGAGGACCTCGACCGGGTCGGCTGGGTCGACTGGCGGACGGTGCAGATGGCGGCGCTGCTGGCGACGATCCTGTTGGTCAGCCTGGGGCTGCATATGCGCTAGCCGCGGGCGGGCGGCGCTGGTTCAGTAGAAGCGGGCGAGCGTCAGCGTGCGGGTCGTGCCGTCGCACAGGCCCAGCGCCGCCTTCGTGCCCGGTGTGCCGACCGCCCATTTCGCCAGCGGCGTCGTCGGATAATCGGGCGTCACCGCCTGTCCGTCGATGCGGCAGATCGTCTCGCCCGCCTGCCAGCCCGCCGCCGCGGCGGGGCCGCCGCGCATGACGTGCAGCACCTTCAGCCGGTCGCGCTCCAGCCCGACCAGCAGGCCGCTGGTCGAACGCAGCGGCGCGGCATCGGCGTCGGGGCCGGGCTTCAGCACCATTCGTCCGGCGCCGGGATCGAGCAGCACACGGTAGTTCTGCAACAGGCCCGAGCCGATCCGCCCGGCGACGCCGATCGTCTCGGAGAAGCCGCCGGCCGGCTCCACCCGCGCCTCGACGTTGCGGACGACCTGCTGCCCCAGCGTCACCGCCGGCAGGATCGCGAGCGTGCTGACCGTCTCGCCGGCGAGGCCGAACGAGATGGTTGTGGTGGTCGGCAGGGCGGCGACGCGCGCGGTCTTCGCGGCCGCCTGCGTCAGCGTGATCGCGGAGCCATCACCGGTGTCAACGATCATCGGCGCCACGCGCCGGCCGCCGATCGTCGCGCTGCTTTCGTAGACGCGGCGGCCGGGGGCGATGGCCAGTGGCGCGAGCGCGCCGACGAAGGGCAGCCGGCCCGACGGGATCAGGCGAAAGCGGCGGTTGGCATAATCGATGTCGAGCGCCTGCCCGCCGGTGACGTCGCGCCCGATCAGCATGTCGACCGCCCGCGCGCTGCCGGTGGCGAGCGCCGGCAGGTCGGCGACTGTGACGCCGCCGCCGGTGCGGGTGAGCCCGCCGATCGTCAGCCGCCGCGTCGCCTGCCACCCGATCGCGACCGCGCCGCCGGTATCGCCGCCGATCGCGGTCGCATGTCCGTTGGCGGTGACCCGCGCCGGATCGACCGCCGCCGATTTGCGCGCCAGCACGGAGTAGCTGACCCCGGTATCGAGGATCGCGGTCACCGGCCGCGCGTCGAGCGTCAGCGTGAAGCGGATCTGGTTGCCCGGCGTCAGGTCGAACGGCACCCAGCGCGCCTCCGCATCGGGTGCGAGTGTCGCGACGCCTTCGCGGCCGACGCCCTGCGCCTGGGCCGGTGACGCGACGGCGATGAGCGATGAAAGCAGCAAGAGGCGCATCGACGCGATCGTAGCGACGAAATGGGCGGGCGGCTAGAAACCGGTGCGGGCCATGACCCTGTTGATAAGAAATGGCGATGCGTCTGACCTGGAGCAGGAACCGGGACGAGCGAGGATGCACATCCGGTTCATCCATTGCTGCTCGCAATGCTCCACGACGTAACCAGGAGGCGCGCGCATCGCATTGCCGTATCCATATATGGTGACGATACGATTGAAAGTCGCGTTCCACCGCGCCGCCGTTGCCCACGGGCGGTTCTGATATGAGGCCGGATCGCCGGTCCAGAACATGCTGATCGGTGTATTGAGGCTTAAGGCAACGGCACCAGGCAGATTGGCAAAGCTGGCAGGCTGGATCAATGCAACACCGCAGACTGAGGGATCTGCCCGCAAATGCGCAAAGGTGTTCCAGCCGTCGGTATTCGGCTTGAGCTGGCCGGGGGCCATTGTGCCCTGCGCCAGCACGATCGATGCGCAGGCCCACATTCCAAAGACCCCGATCGCCAGACGGCCGGCGATCACGGCTCCGAATCGCGCCCGTGCAAGGCCGATCAGTTCACCCCAGCCGAACGCGGCGAGCAGCGTGATGGCGGCGAAGGACAGAAAGACGAAGCGATATTCCTTATGAGGAATCAGGCTGTGTAGAAGGAGCGTGATCGTGGCTGCCGCGAGAAGGCCGGGTGACTGCCGCCATCCGAAAAGCACCCCGACGATCACGGGAATCAGCCACCACCGCCACACTTCCATGAACCATGCAATGTAGGAGAGGAACGGAAAGGTGCCGTAGCGTGCGGACACGTTATGGACGACGTTCTGCTGGAAATTTTCGAGGATCCAAGCGAACGGCGTAAGCCCGTTGGAAGCGTCTACGACGATGCTTGCGACTGCGACGCTCGACGCACCGATCGCCAACAGAACCCAGCGGCGCCAATCAAAGTGCGTCAGCCGGAGACTTGGCCACCATGATACCAACAGCATCGCTGCGCCCGCCGGCGCGTAATGAGGCCGGGCCAAGGCCGCAAAAGCCACCAAGGCGCCTGCCAAGATAATCCTGGCCGTGTTTGGACGCGGCGCACTCGTCAATGCGGCAACTGGAATGAGCGCGGCGGCCGCAAGCGGTTCTGCCAGCGTCTCGGCCGAGAAGAAGATGAGTTCGAACCAGGTCGCGGCAACGACACCGGCAAGTATTCCGGTTGTCCGACTTTGGCGGCGCCCGATGTCCCATGCCGCCCAGACGATGCCCAGCGAAGCAGCAGCCGTTGCAAGTCGCGGCAGGATCATCGGTAGCTGCCCATGGGGATCGAGCGTTTCACCGACGAAGAGTGGCGCAGCGAGCAGGGCAGGAAGCAGCCAGCTGCGTATCCCGACCCGCCATTCCCAAGTGATGACGCCTTCACCGGTCAGCAGCCGGTGCGCCGGTTCGAGATACTGGTAGATCGCGTCGGGATGATGAAAACCGGGTGTCAAAGCAGCCCAGGCGCGCAGGATAATCGCCAGGAGCATCAGCCATGGTAACGGATGCGAACAGCCGGCGAGCGCTCTGGCGACAATCTGCATCGCCGTGTTGTGGCGCGGCTCGATGTCCATCGGCCCGCTACGGGGACTTATCATCGCGACCATTAGCGCCTGCTCACAGACACGCCTCGAGATACGCCTGGTCGAAGCCGAACTGCTTGGCCTTTTCGAGCGTGTAGGGGCGCAGGCCCATCGAGCGGTATTCGCCGATGATCTTGCCGTCGGCGCTTTCGTCGAGATATTCGAACTTGAACAGTTCCTGCGTGACGATCACCGGGCCTTCCATGCCGATGACTTCCGTGACGTTGGTGACGCGGCGGCTGCCGTCGCGCAGGCGCTTGACCTGGATGATGAGTTCGACCGAGTCGGCGATCTGGCGGCTGATCGCCTCCTTGGGCACCTTGATGTCGGACATCATCACCATGTTCTCCATGCGGGCGAGCGCCTCGCGCGGGGAGTTGGCGTGGAGCGTGCACATCGATCCGTCGTGGCCGGTGTTCATGGCGGCGAGCATGTCGAAACACTCGCTGCCGCGGATTTCGCCGAGGATGATGCGGTCGGGACGCATGCGTAGCGCGTTCTTGACGAGATCGCGGATGCTGACCTCACCCTGGCCCTCCAGATTGGCGGGGCGGGTTTCGAGGGGGAGCCAGTGCGGCTGCTGCAGGCGCAATTCGGCCGCGTCCTCGATCGTGAGCACGCGCTCGCCGGGGTCGATCATCTTCGACAACGCATTAAGCATCGTCGTCTTGCCCGAGCCGGTGCCGCCGCTGATGACGACGTTGAACCGGCTGGCGCCCGCGATCTTGAGCGCGGTCGCCATCTTGGGACTCATGCTGCCGAAGCCGGCCATCATGTCGAGCGTGATCGGCTTGGCGGAGAATTTACGGATCGAGATCGCCGTGCCCTTCAGGCTCAGCGGCGGCACGATCACGTTGACGCGGGAGCCGTCCTTGAGGCGGGCGTCGGCGAGCGGCGTCGTCTGGTCGACGCGGCGGCCGACCGAATTGACGATGCGCTGCGCGATCTGGAACAGATGCTCCTCGTCGCGGAACTGGATCTGCGCGAGTTCCAGCTTGCCCTTGCGTTCGACATAGGTCTGGTCGGGGCCGTTGACCATGATGTCGGTCACCGCCGGATCGGCGAGCAGTTCCTCGAGCGGCCCCAATCCGAGCAGCTCGTCGACCAGCACCTTTTCCAGCGCGAACTGTTCGCGGCGGTTGAGCGTCAGCTTCAGTTCGGCGAGCACCTCGCCGATGATCGGCCGGAATTCCTCGGCGAGCTCGTCCTTGCCGAGCGTCGCGGCGGCCTCGGGATCGACGCGTTCGAGCAGGCGGGGGAGCACCTGTTCCTTGATCTTGTGGATCGATGCCTCGAACCCCTCGCCGCGGCTGCTGCCGGCGTCGCCGCTGGCATTCTGGCGGTCGGTGAGGCGCTGCATCGCGTCGAGCGTGCCCGCCGGCATCGTGCCGGGCAGCATGTCCTCGCCCGGCAGCGGCATCGAATCGATCGGCGGGAACTGGCTGCCCGGCGCCGGTTCCTCGGGCCGGGTCAGGCCGTTGCCCTGCATCGGACGCGCCACGCCGAAGGCCGGCCGTGCCGGCTGCCCCCCACCCATTCCGCTGCGACGCCCGAACGCGCTCATGCCATACCCCTTGAACCTGCCGAGAGGGGTAGGCGGCAGAGTTTGACATTTTCCTAACCAAACCAGAGCGCTGGCCGATCATGGTGCCGCCGTGCTTGACAGCGACCCGTCACTGCCCTTCGAAGGCGCCGCATGCGCCGTCTTCTGCTCGCCCTCCTCGCGTTCGGCTGGACCGTCGCCCTTGCCGTTCCCGCCGCCGCGGACGACATCGGCGCGACCGGCCGCGGCGTCGTGCGCGTCGTCACCATCGCGGTGGTCGACGGGCAGGTGGTCGGCTTCGGTCATGGCAGTGGCGTCGCGATCGCCCCCAACCGCATCGTCACCAATGCGCATGTCATGGAGCTGGCCGAACGCTATCCCGACAATGTCGTCGTCGGCATCGTGCCGTCGGAGGGGGACAAGAGCTATCAGGGGCGCGTCATCGCCTATGACGCGCAACGCGATCTCGCGCTGATCGAATTCGCCGGCGCCAGCCTGCCGCCCGCCGCGCTCTATACGGGGCCGGTGACCGAGGGCGAGGCGGTGGTGGCGCTCGGCTATCCCGGCAACGTCGACCTCGCGACCGCCCGTTCCGCCGCCGATTATATCCGGCCGACCTCCCCGGTGCGGTCGGAGGGCGTGTTCTCCGGCCGGCGCAGCCTGACCGGGGTCGAGGTGCTGCTCCACACCGCCAATATCGCGCGCGGCAATTCGGGCGGGCCGCTGCTCGACCGCTGCGGGCGGGTGATCGGGATCAATTCGGCGATCACCCGCGGCGAGGAGGGCGACAGTTCGTTCGGCTTCGCGATCGCCGACACCGAGGTCGCCGGCTTCCTCCGCGAGGCGAAGCAGCCCTATGCCACCGTCGGCACGCCCTGCACCTCGATCGAGGAACGGCTGCGCGACGACAGCGAAGCGGATGCCCGCGCCCGCGCCGATGCGCTCACCACCGCGCGCGAGGCGGCGACCCGTACCGCGATGGCGCGCGAGGAAGCGCTGTCGCACGCGCGCGACGCCGCGCAGACCCGGCGCGAGAATGTGATGGCGATCGCCGGCCTGCTGCTGGTGCTCGGCGCGCTCGGTCTCGGCGGGGCGGGGTTGCTCGAATCGCGCGGGCGGCGGCGCCATGCGATATGGGCGGCGGGCGCCGGCGGGTTCGGCATGATCGCCGCGATCGTCGTGTTCGTGCTGCGCCCCTCGGGCGAGCCCGATCTGCCGGCCGCGCCGGCGGTGACGCGACAGGTCGTCCCCAACGCGCCGATCGGCCCGCTCACCTGCGTGTTCCAGCCGGAGAGCAGCCGCGTCACCGTATCGGCGACCACCGACGTCGCGCTCGGCTGGGGCGGCAGCGGCTGCGTCAACGGTCGCACCCAGTATCTGCCGGCCGGCGACCGGTGGGAACGCGTGCTGGTGCCGGACGGCGAGCAGACGGTGTCGGTGCTGATGTTCGATCCCGCGACGCGGCGCTACACCAGTACCCGGTACATGCTCGGCGCGCAGGCGATGGAGCAGGTGCGCAAGCTGCGCGGGGGCGGGCAGGGCGGCGACCGGCGCTGCAGCGTCGACCCGGCGGCGATCGACCGCCTCGCGCAGAGCCAGGCGGCGGTACGTGCGGCGCTGCCGCCCTTGCCCAACGAGAAACTCGTCTATTCCTGCCGCAAGACGGGCTGACAGCCGGCGTCGCCCCGACTAACTATAGGCGGGTCGGGGAGGATGAGATGCGGGCGAACATGCGACCGGGGTTCGTTATCATGGCGGCGGCGATGCTTGCGCCGGTGGCGCCGGCACGGGCCGAATGGTTGCAGGCGACGTCGAAGCACTTCATCGTCTATGCCAATGGCGATGCCGGTACGGTCCGGCGGCAGGCGGAAGACCTGGAACGCTTCGACAGCGTCTTCCGATACTTCCAGACCATACCCGAACGACCCGAAGACGAATCGAACAAGCTGACGGTCTATGTCGTCGCCAGCGGCAGCGCGGTGCGGAGGCTGTACGGCGACAGCAGCCGCAACGTCGGCGGCTTCTATCAGGGGCGGGCGAGCGGATCGGTCGCCTTCACCCCCGCGCGCGGATCGACGGGCGACGCGCGCAGCCGCGACGAACCGCGCATCGTGCTGTTCCACGAATATGCCCATCACCTGCTGCTCGGCAATTACGAGGCCGCCTATCCGGCCTGGTTCTCCGAAGGCTATGCCGAGTTCCTGTCCACCGTCCGGTTCGACAAGGACGTGTTCTGGATCGGCGCCCCGGCACAGCATCGCGCCTATACGCTGCACCTCGGCGCGTCGCTGCGCGCGGAACGACTGTTCGCTGCCAATATGCGCAACCTCAGCCAGGAGCAGGTGTCGTCCCTGTACGCCCGCGGCTGGCTGCTGACGCATTATATCGAAACCGACCAGACGCGGCGGCAGCAGTTCGGCGCGTATCTGACCGCGCTGAACGCCGGCAAGCCGAGCGTCGAGGCGGCGCGCGCGGCGTTCGGCGATCTCAGGCAGCTCGACAAGGAGATGAACGCGCGGATGAACGCGGCGAAGCTGCCGGCCTATCGCATACCGAACGAACGGCTGCCCAAGCCCGTCGTCGCGATCCGGCCGCTGCGCGCTGGCGAGAAGGCGATGATCGAGCTGCGCATGCGGTCGGATCGCGGCGTCAACCGCACGAGCGCGCAGCCGATCCTGGCCGAAGCGCTGCCGATCGGCGAACGCTATCCCGACGATCCGGTCGTGCAGGGCTGGCTGGCGGAGATGGCGCTCGACGCCGGCCGCTACGACCTGGCCGAGGCGGCGGCGGACCGGGCGCTGGCGGCCGACCCCCGATCGTCGCAGGCGCTGGTCTACAAGGGGCAGGCGCATTTGCGCCGGGCGCGCGAGGCCAAGGTCAAGGACCCGGCGGTCTGGCAGGAGGCGCGCAGCTGGCTGCTCAAGGCCAACAAGGTCGATGCGGACGATGCCTATACGCTGATGCTCTATTATTCGAGTTTCGGCATGGCGGGCGTGCCGGCGACCGCCAATGCCAAGGCGGCGCTGGCGCGCGCGCACGAACTGGTCCCGCAGGATCCGGGACTGAGCTTCGCCTATGCCCGGCAGGCGCTAATCGACGGCAAGCTGGACGAGGCGCGCGTCGCGCTGCGCCCGCTCGCCTATTCGGCGCACGCCGCCCCCGACAATCCCGCCGCACGGCTGCTCGCGATGCTGGATGCGAGGCAGGCGGGAAAGGCTGCGGTCGAGATGCTGGAGGCGGAGAAGGGGGAGAACGGGGAGGAGGGCGAGGACTAGCGGCTTCGGGCGGTGGCGTGACCGGTCCCGGACCGCGCCGCGTGTCTATGCCGCCGTTACCCCACGACCCGTAACCTCGAAGACCGTTTTCAGCACGGCTTGCTCATCCGCGGACAGATGCGGATTCCAGACGTCGAAGATCAGCACGATGCGGGGCCGATCGCTGTCGTTCCACGCTTCGTGTTCGATCGTGTCGTCGAACGCGAAGGCCTCGCCCTCCCGCCAAGCGCGGGTTTCGCCGCCGACACGGAAGCGGCAGCCCGCCGGTACGACCAGCGGCAGGTGGATGATCGCCCGGCTGTTCGTGACGCCGGTGTGCGCGGGGATATGCGCCTGGGGTCGGAGGATGGAGAAGAACGCGGTCGGAGCCTTGCCCGGCACCTCGTTCTGCGGGATCGCGGCAAGCGCGGCCGCCGTTTCCGGGCAGCGCGCACAGACGTCGTCGTTGCGGATGCCATATTCCCAGAGGAAACAGGCGCTCCAGTCGAGATTGTTGTCGAGGCCCGACCATTTGTTGTCGGGCGTGCCGGCGTCCTGACGGACATAGGGCCGGATCGAGGCGGCGTCGTGCTGCACGAGCGCGAGCGCTTCCGCCCGGATCGCAGGGGTGCGCGCTTCCAGCGCGGCGAACCAGGGAAACAGGTCGCGATCGAAAAATTCGTCGGCGGGCAGGAACGGCACGTGCACGCCGTCGCAGTGATTAGTGTAGATCGCGCGCCGACCGAGCATGTGGTCGATACAGGCCGTCATGCGGCGGTTCGTCGCACCGCCGAGCGCGTCGTCGATCGCCCGGCCGATGGTATCGGTATGATCGGCGAGAAACGCGCGGCCACGCGCCAGCGCGTCGTCGATCGCCGGCGACCGCTCCGGCATGGCGGCGGCCATCTGGACGACACCGGACCAGCCCTGCGCCGCCGCAGCGGCCCGACCGCAGCGCTGGTGCAATTCGGCCATGCGCAGTTGGGCAGTAAAGTTCAGCCGGTCGATGGCCAGTGCCCGTTCGAGGGCCAGGCCCTCCGCCGCGTCGTCGCCGGACAGGCGGTGGACGGTCGCCTGATTGATCCACAGGACCGGCTGGCCAGGGTCGCGCGCTGCCGCCGCGGCGAAGAACGCGAGCGCTTGTGGCAGATTCTCGTCGGCGAGCGCGCGCATTCCACGGGCGTTGAGCAACTGGGGGTGGTCCGGCGCGAGGGTCAGCGCCTGATCCAGCCGCCGCCGCTCGGTCGTCGCGTCGCCACGCTGCCGCGCGGCCATCGCCTGGGACACGAGCGGCTGAACGGACGACGGAAGATCGGTCATGGTGACGGGCAGCCTATAGGCGATGATCGCGCAAAAAAAGGGGCAGCCCGCGAGAGCCGCCCCTTCGAGATATCCGTTTGGGTAGCGACGCTTAGAAGCGCAGCTTGCCCGACACGGTGAACAGGCGACCCAGCACGTCGTAGGTCGACGGATAGGTGTTGCCGCTGTTGTAGGCGGTCGACCCGATCGACGCACCCACCAGCGGCGGCTGCTTGTCGAGCAGATTGCGCACGCCGGCGGTGAACGTCAGATTCTCGTTCACCTCGACCTGCACGTTCAGGTCGAAATAGTCGTACGCGCCGATCCGGTTGAAGTCGTAGGTGCCACCGGCCAGCGGGGTCGGTCCGGTAACCGTACCGCTGAACAGCCGCGTCGAGATCAGGCGGGCGGCGGCGTCGGGTGCCAGCGCCTCATACTGGACCTTGCCGATGTGGCGCCACAGCAGCGACAGCGTGCCGGGGCCGAAGCTCAGGCTGGTGCGCTGGTTCCACTGGAACTCCGGCTGGATCGATTCGCAGCTGCTGCTGTAGTAACCGACGCAATCGCGATCATAGGCGGTTTCCGACGCACGGAAGTAGCGATGCGCGGTCCAGGTGCCCTGGAAGCTGAGGTTCAGCCCCACGTCGCCGAAGTTGCGTGCGTAGTTGGCATTGAGATCGATGCCGTCCGTGCGCAGGCGACCGCGGTTGGTGAGCGGCTGCGGCAGGCCCGCGACCGTGGCGCTGGAACCGCTGAGGCGGCCCGTCGCGGCGCTGCGACGGATGCTGGTGCAGGCGGCCGAGGCTGCCTGCGTCGCAGTGATCGCCGCCGGGTTGGTGCCGAAGCACTGCGCGAGGATGTCACCCGGCGTGGCGCTGGTGATGGCGTCGCGCACCTTGATGTTGAAGTAGTCGACCGCGATGCTGAGGCCCGGCACGATGCCGCGCGGCTGGATCACGACGCCGAAGGTGTAGGTGTCGGCCTTTTCCGGACGGATGTTCGGATTGCCGCCACCGGTGACGTTCGGCTGGCCCGACGCCGGCTCGAGAATGCCGGTCGTGCTGTTGATCGCGGACAGAGGCGCGCCCTGGGCGAGACACGCGGCCCGCAGGTTCGGGACGTTGCGCACGTTCAGGCCGACGCAGGGATCGAGGCCCGGCGGCAGGCTGTCGAGGCTGGTCGACACCGGCGTGAACAGCTCCGAGATGTTGGGCGCACGCACCGCGCGCTGGTAGTTGCCGCGGAACTTGATCTCCTGAACCGGTTCGAAGCTGCCGCCGAGCTTGTAGGTGGTGGCATTGAACTTCGGGCTGTTCGCCGCCTGCACCTTGTAGTCCGAATAGCGGACGCCGGCTTCGAGGGTCAGCGAGTGGAAGAACGGCCGGTCGGCGACGAGCGGCGCGATGATTTCGCCGAACGCCTCGCGGACGTCGTAGCCGCCGGCGAACGGCGTCACGGCACCGCCTGCACCGCCCAGTTCACCCGGGACCAGCGCATAGGCGTCGGGGATGCGGTTGTAGCTGTACTTGCGGTACTCGCCACCCGCCGCGAACGCGATCGGCTCGTTGGCGAACGGCGAGGTGGTGCCGAAGTCGCCTTTCAGCACGCCACGGACCTGCGACAGCGCGGTGTTGATCGCAATGCTGCTCTCGCCGTTCAGGAACGCGGCCTGGTCGGCCGTGATCGAGCCCGCGGGACCGAACAGGTTGAGCGGCACGCAGCCGTTGGAGGTGACGTTGCAGGTCGTCGTGTTGGTCGCGTTCAGCGCCTGCTGCACGCGGCTGCGCAGCACGTAGCCGGTCTGCGACTGGTCGAGGTTGCTTTCGCCATAGGCGGCCGAGACGTCGAGCTTGACGTGATCGGAGAAGCGGAGGCGCAGGCCCGCCTTATAATCGAAGACGGTCGTCGTGTAGGTCGACACGCGCGGCCCGAGCTCGACCGAGCGACGGTATACTTCCGGCAGCGCGATCGCGGTGTTGGTGTTGCAGGCGGCGCCGAGCGCGATGCCGTTGAGCGTGCACAGCTGATCGCGAATGCCGGCCGGCAGATAGGGGTTGCTGCCCGGGATGGTCAGCGCTTCGCCGAAGATGCCCGACGGTGCGATGATCGACTGGATCGTGTTCTTCGAGAACAGGCCGCGGGTGTAGACCTCGAGGTTGTCATTCACCTCGTAATTGGCCTGCGCGTAGATGTTGTAGCGCTTGAACGGCGTCTGGAAGATATTGTACGGGCTGAAGTTGAAGCCGTTGTAGAACGGTACCAGCGCGGTCCCGGCCGGATTGACCTGAAGATCGTTGCCGGCGATGGCGATGCGGGTCGGCGTCGACGTCGGCGAGGCACCTGCCGCAACGCCGTTGGCGCCGCCGATGCTGAACACGGACACGTCGCGTGCACCCTGATACAGCGGATCGGCTTCCTGGTAGCCGAGGCTCAGCGTCGCGTTGCCGCGGCCGTCGTCGAAGTTCGCGCCGACGGTCAGGTCCGCACGGAAGTAGTTGGAATCACCGCGCTCGGTGATCTGCTGGCTGGCGGTCGCCTCCATGCCGGCGAAGTTCTTCTTGGTGATGAAGTTCGCGACGCCCGACACGGCGTCCGCGCCATAGGTGGTCGAAGCACCGCCGGTCAGCACGTCGACGCGCTGGACCAGCGCGGTCGGGATATTGTTGAGGTCGACGGTGCCGCCGGCCGCGGCCGGAACGAGGCGGTCGTCATCGAGCAGCACGAGGTTACGCTGCGAGCCGAGATTGCGCAGGTTGATCGTCGCGAAGCCACCGGTGCCGTTGTTGACGGCCGAACCGATGCCCGGGACGGCGCCCGGCAGTTCGCGGATGATCTGTTCGACGTTGTTGACGTTGCGCAGCGTCAGCTCATTCTCGGAGACGGTGTTGACCGGGCTCGACGAGACGAGGTTGGGATTGCTGATGAGCGTACCCGTGACGACGATGTCCTGACCCTCGTCCGCCGGTGCGGAAGCGTTGGGCGTCGACTGCTGCTGCGTCTCCTGCGTGGCGGGCGCGGTCTGCGCGAGCGTCGGCGTGGAAACGAGCGCGGCGCCGACGAACAACGTCGTGTTGAGCAGGTGCGTACGGATACGTGATGTCATACGATGAAAGGCCCCTTTTGCCGACATTGGTGCCGGCGATATCGCCCGGATGTGCATGCACCCGGTTCTGCGCGAGGGGTTAGACATGGAACATAATAGCCCGCAATGGCCGTTTGCGGCGACGCAACACTTTGAATTACTGTTGTTGCCGAACCGTCACAATGGGTCATAAGTGCTTTCCGATCGACTTGCGGAGGCGCGCGCGACGCGCGATGCAGCGGTCAGACGACCGATCGTCGGAGGAGCTGACCCATGTTACCGATAGTCCTGCTGGCGGCGGCGCAGGCCGCCAGCACCACCGCGCCACGGCTGATCGACGATCTGGCCGCCTGCCGCGCGATCGCCGCACCGGACGCGCGACTCGCCTGTTTCGATCGGACCGCGGGGGCGGTGGTGGAGGCGCGCAACGACAAGGCCATCGTCGTGCTGGATCGCGGCGAGGTGCAGAAGGCGAAGAAGTCGCTGTTCGGATTCTCGCTGCCGTCGATCAAGCTGTTCGGCGATGGCAAGGACGATGCGCAGCTGAAGCAGCTGGTCGGCACGATGCAGGCGTCGACGTCGCTGCCGGGCGGGCTGATTCGCTTCACGCTGGAGGATGGCGGGCAGTGGGAAACCACGGAGCAGGTGATGATGGCGCCGCACCGCGGCGACGTGGTGACGATCAAGGCGGGCTCGCTCGGCAGCTACATCGCCACCGCGCCCGGTCGCCGCTCCGCCAAGGTGCGCCGGGTCCGCTGACGCCGCGTCACGCCATCCGCTGCGCGCCGGCGGTGCGGAGGGCGGACAGGGTCGGGTAGCCGTTGACGGCCATGAACAGGTCGGCCTCGGCGAGGAGACAGCGCAGGACGTGGGCGGCGCCTGCCGCGCCGTCGAGCGCGAGGCCGTAGCTGTAGGAGCGGCCGACGCCGACCATGCGCGCGCCGAGCGCGATCGCCTTCACCACGTCGGTGCCCGAGCGGATGCCCGAATCGAACAGCACCGGCGTGTCGCCCGCGGCGGCGACGACGCCGGGCAGCAGGTCGATCGCGGCGATCCCGCCATTGGCCTGGCGGCCGCCGTGGTTCGAGCAATAGAGGGCGTCGGCGCCGCCATCGATCGCCTGTCGCGCGTCGTCGGGATGACAGATGCCCTTGAGGATCAGCGGCAGGCTGGTGAGCGAGCGCAGCCAGGGCAGGTCGGCCCAGGTCAGCACCTTGCCGAACACCCCCATCCAAGCGCGGACGGCGGCGGCGGGGTCCTGTTCGGGCGGCACCGCCAGCCGGGCGCGGAACACCGGGTCGCTGAAGTAATTGGTCAGGACGTGGCCGCGCAACTGCGGGAAATTGCCGGTGTTGAGGTCGCGCGGGCGCCAGCCGGTGACCCAGGTGTCGAGCGTCACGACGATCGCCTTGTAGCCCGCCGCCTCCGCCCGGGAGACGAGGCTGGCGGTGAGCTCCGGGTCCTTGGGCGTGTAGAGCTGGAAGAAGCCGGGGGTGTCGCCCATCTGCCCGGCGACCGCCTCCAGCGGGTCGTTCGAGAGGGTGGAGGCCATCAGCGGCACCCCCGTCTCCGCGGCGGCGCGGGCGGCGGCGAGGTCGCCGTGGCCATCCTGCGTGCAGATGCCGGTGACGCCGATCGGCGCCATGAAGACGGGGCTGGGGTAGGTCGTGCCGAACAGCGCGACGGACAGGTCGCGGGTCGTGCAGTCGACCATCATGCGCGGGACGATGCCCCAGTGGCGGAAGGCGTCGGCGTTGGCGCGCTGGGTGTGTTCGTCGCCGCAACCGCCTTGGACATAGTCGAGCGTCGAGGCGGGCAGGGCCGCGGCGGCGCGCCGTTCGAGCGTGGCGAAATCGACCGGCACCTTCGGCATGACCCCGGCGAGGCCGGCGGCGTAGATCGCATTCTGGTAGTCGCCGTAATGGGGCATCGGGTCTGCTCTATCCATGCTGGGGCGCGGGCGGGCGCCGGAACGACATGTTCACGCGAAGCCGCGAAGCCGCAAAGAGGTCACGCCCGTGGCGCTGGCTCCGGCGCCGGCCCCCGCCCCGGCCCGCGTCGTTGCCGGGCCCGGCGGCCGGCGCCGGGCGAGGCATCGTCGCGGCGACGCGTGAACCAGCCTCAATCGCGGAAGCCGGGGTCGATGCGGTCGAGTTTGCGGAGGAGGGCAGGCCACGCGAGGCCCCGGGCGAGCGATGCCATGCCCTGGCCGCTGGATTGCTGCTCGACCTTTTCGGCGACGCCCTGGTTGGGGTTGTTGAGGTTGGCGCGGCCGGCGCTGAGCATCAGGATCTGCGCCTCGCAGGCGCGTTCGAGGAAGTACATGCGCAGGAACGCCTCGGCCACGCTGGCGCCGACGGCGAGCGTGCCGTGGTTGCGCAGGATCATCAGATTGTGCGTGCCGAGGTCGGCGACGAGGCGTTCGCGCTCATCCAGCTCGGTCGCGATCCCCTCGAAGTCGTGATAGGCAACGTCATGGCCGGCGATCATCGCGGTCTGGGTGTGCGGCAGCAGCCCTTCGGCCATCGCCGACACCGCCTGGCCGTGCGGCGTGTGGAGGTGGAGCACCGCGACCGCATCCTCGCGCGCGGCATGGATCGCGGAATGGATGACGAAGCCGGCGCGGTTCACCGGCGCGGTCGTGTTCGACACGGTGTTGCCGTCGACGTCGATCTTGACCAGCGACGAGGCGGTGATCTCCTCGAACATCATCGAATAGGGGTTGATGAGGAAATGATGTTCGGGGCCGGGTACGCGCGCCGACAGATGGGTGAAGATGAGATCGTCCCAGCCGTAGAGCGCGACCAGCCGGTAGGCGGCGGCGAGGTCGACGCGCAGCGCCCATTCCTCGGGCGAGACGGTGTCGCGCAATGCAGTGGGCCGGAGTGCGGTCGCCATGGTCTGTCCTCTCATCCTTTGTCGTTGGTGCGATCATGCCACGTCCCGCCGGCGAAGAATGTCGCGAAGTTGACAAAGTCGGCCGATGCGCCTTGTTTCCGGGGGTGATCGCGATCGACCGCACGCCTCTCGAGACCGACCGCTGGTTCGCCAGCCTGGCGCCGGCGCGGCAGGACGCCTTGCTCGCCGAGGCGCGGGTGCGGGCGGTGCCGGCGGGCGGGCTGATCTATGGCATCGGCGATGCGCCGAACGGGCTGTGGGCGGTGATCGAGGGGCAGGTGCGGCTGAAGGGCTATCCGGCGGCGGGGGCGGAGTTCCTCGCGCTCATCCTGCGGCCGGGGACGTGGTTCGGCGAGGTGTCGACGCTGGACGGCGGACCGCGACCGCACGATGCCGAGGCGTTCGGCGCGGCGCGGGTGCTGCACGTATCGACGGCGGCCTTCCATCGCGCCGCGGAACGGCTGCCGGCGCTATACCACGATCTCGGGCGGCTCGTCTGCCAGCACCAGCGGATCGCGCTCGACTTCATCGCGGAGGCACTGTCGCTGCCGGTGCCGGCGCGGCTAGCCAAGCTGCTGCTCGGCCGGCTGGATGAGGCGGACGGTACGTTCCACGTCCGGCAGGAGGAGGTGGCGGTGATGCTTGGCGTGTCGCGGCAGACGGCGAACCGGCACTTGCGGGCGCTGGCGGAGCAGGGCGCGATCCGGCTGGCCTATGCGCGGATCGCGATCGTGGACCGGGCGGTGTTGCGGGGGCTGGCGGGGGGATAGGGGGCGCTGGCGGGGGTGGAGGCTGCGTTGAGTGTTCCGGCGAGTCGTCATTGCGCGCGTGACGAGGCAGTCCAGGGCGTTCTGTTGCGGCTCTGGATCGCTTCGCTGCGCTCGCAATGACGGATATGGGGTGGGCCCGCCCTATTCCGCCGCCACCGCCTGGCCACGCCCCTTCAGCAGCGGCGTCAGATACTTGCCCGTGAAGCTGCGCGATTCCTTCACCACCTCTTCCGGGGTGCCGACGGCAACGATCTCGCCGCCCTTGACGCCGCCTTCGGGGCCGAGGTCGACGATCCAGTCGGCGGTCTTGATGACGTCGAGATTGTGTTCGATGACGACGACGGTGTTGCCCTGCTCGACCAGCGCGTGGAGCACCTCGAGCAATTTGCGGACGTCCTCGAAATGCAGGCCGGTGGTCGGTTCGTCGAGGATGTAGAGCGTGTTGCCGGTGGCGCGGCGGGCGAGTTCCTTGGCGAGCTTGACGCGCTGCGCCTCGCCGCCGGAGAGGGTCGTCGCCTGCTGGCCGACCTTGACGTAGCCGAGGCCGACCTCGACCAGCATCTCCATCTTGTCGCGGATCGGCGGCACGGCCTTGAAGAATTCGGCGGCATCCTCGACGGTCATGTCGAGCACGTCGGCGATGCTCTTGCCCTTGAACTTCACCTCCAGCGTCTCGCGATTGTAGCGCGCGCCGTGGCAGACGTCGCAGGTGACGTAGACGTCGGGGAGGAAGTGCATCTCGATCTTGAGCACACCGTCGCCCTGGCATGCCTCGCACCGCCCGCCTTTGACGTTGAAGCTGAACCGGCCGGGCTTGTAGCCGCGCGCCTGACTTTCGGGCAGGCCGGCGAACCAGTCGCGGATCTGGGTGAAGCTGCCCGTATAGGTCGCCGGGTTCGACCGGGGCGTGCGGCCGATCGGCGACTGGTCGATGTCGATGACCTTGTCGAGATGCTGGAGGCCGGTGACCTTGTCGTGCTTGCCGGCGAGGATGCGCGCGCCGTTCAGCGCGCGGGCGGCGGCGGCGTAGAGCGTGTCGATGGTGAAGCTCGACTTGCCCGATCCCGACACGCCGGTGATGCAGGTGAAGGTGCCGAGCGGGATGCTGGCGGTGACGCCGGTGAGGTTGTTGGCGCGCGCATTGTGGACGGTCAGCTGCTTGCCGTTGCCCTTGCGCCGGGTGGCGGGGACGGGGACCTCGCGCGTGCCGTTGAGGTAATCGGCGGTGATGCTGGTCTTGCTCTTGAGGATCTGCTTGAGCGTGCCCTGCGCGACGATCTGGCCGCCGTGGACGCCGGCGCCCGGCCCCATGTCGATGATGTAATCGGCGGTGCGGATCGCATCCTCGTCATGTTCGACGACGAGCACGGTGTTGCCGAGGTCGCGCAGGCGGCGGAGCGTCGCGAGCAGCATGTCGTTGTCGCGCTGGTGCAGGCCGATCGAGGGTTCGTCGAGCACGTAGAGCACGCCCGACAGGCCGCTGCCGATCTGGCTGGCGAGGCGGATGCGCTGGCTCTCGCCGCCCGACAGCGTGCCGCTGGTGCGGTCGAGGTTGAGATAGTCGAGCCCGACGTTGTTGAGGAAGCCGAGGCGCTCGACGATCTCCTTCAGGATGCGTTCGGCGATCGCGCGCTGCTGGTCGCCGAGGTGGTTCGGCATATCGGTGAAGAAGGCGAGCGCGTCGACCACCGACAGATGGGTGGCATAGGCGATGTCCTTGGTCGCGATCTTCACCGCCAGCGCCTCGGGCTTCAGCCTCGCGCCGTGGCAGACCTCGCACGGGCGCGACGACTGGTATTTGGACAGCTCCTCGCGCATCCATGCGCTCTCGGTCTGGAGCAGGCGGCGGTTGAGATTGCCGACGACGCCCTCGAAAGGCTTCTTGACGTCGTACTTCTTCTTGCCGTCGATGAAGGTGAGGGTGACGGGCTTGCCCTTGCTGCCGTTGAGGATGAGCGCGTGGACGCTCTCGGGCAGGTCGGCCCAGGGCGTGTCGAGGCTGAAGTCGAATTCGCGCGCGAGGGAGCCGAGCACCTGCATGTAATAGGGCGAGGGCGGGTTGGACTTGGCCCAGGGGACGACGGCGCCCTTCTTGATCGACAGCGCATGGTTGGGGACGACGAGATCCTCGTCGAACAGCAGTTTCTCTCCGAGGCCGTCGCAGGCCGGGCAGGCGCCCTGCGGCGCGTTGAACGAGAACAGCCGCGGCTCGATCTCGGCGATGGTGAAGCCGCTGATCGGGCAGGCGAACTTTTCGGAAAAGACGATGCGGCCGGTGGGCGCGTTGTCGCCGAGCACTTCGGATTTGGGGGTGTGCGGTTCGACGGGGTCGACCGGGTCGATATAGGCGAGGCCGTCGGCGAGCTTGAGCGCGGTCTCGAAGCTCTCGGCGAGGCGCGTCGCGATATCGCCGCGGACGACGAGCCGGTCGACGACGACCTCGATGTCGTGCTTGAACTTCTTGTCGAGCGCGGGGGCCTCGTCGATCTCATGGATTTCGCCGTCGATGCGGACGCGGGTGAAGCCCGCCTTCTGCCATTCGGCGAGTTCCTTGCGATATTCGCCCTTCCGACCGCGGACGACGGGGGCGAGCAGATAGGCGCGCGTCCCCTCGGGCAAAGCGAGGACGCGGTCGACCATCTGGCTGACGGTCTGCGCGGCGATCGGCAGGCCGGTGGCGGGGCTGTACGGTACGCCGACGCGCGCCCAGAGCAGGCGCATGTAATCGTAGATCTCGGTGACGGTCGCCACGGTCGAGCGCGGGTTGCGCGACGTCGTCTTCTGTTCGATCGAGATCGCCGGCGACAGCCCCTCGATATGATCGACGTCGGGCTTCTGCATCAGTTCGAGGAACTGGCGGGCATAGGCCGACAGCGATTCGACGTAGCGGCGCTGCCCCTCGGCATAGATGGTGTCGAAGGCGAGCGAGGATTTGCCCGAGCCGGACAGGCCGGTGATGACCGTCAGCGTGTCGCGGGGGATGTCGACGTCGACGTCCTTGAGATTGTGTTCACGCGCGCCGCGTACGGAAATCTTGGTCAGCATGGGGCTGGTTCTACTTCTGTTCTTTGCCGGGGGCTAGTCCCGCCACGTAGGAACGCGCGGACCGCATTGAAAGCACCCGACCGGTGTCTTACCTGTCCGATACACATGAAAGAGGCTGCGGCATGGGCAAGAAGACGAAGACGAAGAAGGCGAAGCTCCCCAAGGAGGTGATGGGCGTGAAGCTGCCCAGGGAGGTACGCGAGATCGGCGGTGCGTTGTTGGAAAAGGCGCAAAGCCCGCAGGGGCGCGAGATGCTGGCGGCGGGGCTGACGATGGCGGCCGCGGCGGCGACCGCCGCGGTGGCGAAGGGCCGGGCGAAGCGCGAGGCGGCCGCTGCGCCGGAGGCACCGCGGGCGCCAGATGCGCCGCGCGCGCCAGAGGCGCCGACGCCGCCCACCCCGCCGATCCCGCCGCAGGGGACGCAGACGCAGCCCGATCCGCAGGCGATCGCAGAGGCGGTGGGCAAGGCGGCGGAGGCGATGCTCGGCCGGTTGTTCGGGGGGAAGAAGGGCTGAGCCTGTATGCCGGATTTTGCCGGCGATGGTCGATTTCGGATGTAATATCCGACCGTCATGCCGTCCCGCCGCGGCGTTGCCGCGAAAATGGATTATTCTTCAATAGTTTGCCGTGTCCGATCCGCGCCACCCTGTCACCTTTGCGGGGTGGGGAGCGGGGCGGATGGACGAGGCGATCGAGCGGTTCGTCGAGCGGTGGCGACGTAACGAGGGCGGGGCGGAGCGGGCGAATTTTCCGCTGTTCCTGACCGAATTGTGTGCACTGCTCGAGCTGCCGCCGCCCGATCCGGCCGACGCGACGCATGCGCGCAACGATTATGTGTTCGAGCGCGGCGTGACCTTTCCGGATGCGGAGGGAAGCGGGCGGCACGGGCGGATCGACCTGTATCGCCGCGGCAGCTTCGTGCTGGAGGCGAAGCAAAGCCGCGAGCGGGGCGGCGCTAAGGAGGTGGCGCTGGGCGATGCGCAGGCGACGCTGCCGGGGATCGAGGTGCCGCGCGGGCGGCGCAGCGCGCATCGCGGCTGGGACGTGCTGATGCGCAACGCGCGCGAACAGGCCGAGCAATATGCGCGCGCGCTGCCCGAGAGCCATGGCTGGCCGCCGTTCATCCTGGTGGTGGACGTGGGCCATGCGATCGAGGTGTTCGCCGACTTTTCGGGGCAAGGGAAGAATTACCGCCAGTTCCCGGACCGGAGCGGATTCCGCATCTATCTGGACGATTTGCGCGATTCCGACGTGCGCGACCGGCTGCGGGCGATCTGGCTGGAGCCGCAGTCGCTCGATCCGTCGAAACATGCCGCCAAGGTCACCAAGGATATCGCCGGGCGGCTCGCCAACGTCAGCAAGCGGCTGGAGGATCGCGGCCATGCCGCCGAGCCGGTCGCGCATTTCCTGATGCGCTGCCTGTTCACGATGTTCGCCGAGGATACCGGCCTGCTGGAGCGCGGCAGCTTCAGCCAGGTGCTGACCGATGCGCTCGACCATCCCGACGCGTTCGCGCCGATGCTGGAGGATTTGTGGCGGACGATGGACACCGGCGGCTTTTCAGCGCTGCTGCGCCGCGACGTGCGCCAGTTCAACGGCGGGCTGTTCGCCGATTGCCACGCGATCCCGCTGGCGCGCGAGGAGATCGGCGAATTGTGCGCGGCGGCGCGACACGACTGGCGCGACGTTGAACCGGCGATCTTCGGCACGATGCTGGAACAGGCGCTGGACCGGGTCGAGCGGCGGCGGCTGGGGGCGCATTACACACCGCGCGCCTATGTCGAGCGGCTGGTGATCGCGACGATCATCGCGCCGTTGCAGCGCGAATGGGAGGAGACGGTGCTTGGCACGGTCGAGCGCGAGCGCACGCAGGACGTGGGCGCCGCGATCCGCGCGGTGCACGCGTTCCACGAGCGGCTGGCGGCGACGCGGGTCCTCGACCCGGCGTGCGGCACGGGCAATTTCCTGTACGTCGCGCTCGAACTGATGAAGCGGCTGGAGGGCGACGTGCTCGAGGTGCTCGCCGATCTGGGCGGGCAGGAGGCGCTGGCGCTGGAGACGGCGACGGTGCACCCGCAGCAGTTTCTGGGACTGGAGCTCAACCCGCGCGCGGCGGCGATCGCGGAGCTGGTGCTGTGGCTGGGCTATCTGCAATGGCAATTGCGCAACAAGGGCGCGGTGGCCGACCCGGTGCTGGAGCGGCTGCGCAACATCACCGTAATGGACGCGGTGCTCCGCCATGATCCCGCACGGATGAAGGCGGATGGCAGCGGGATCGAATTGCCCAATCCCCGGCAGCCGGACTGGCCGGAGGCGGATTATATCGTCGGCAACCCGCCCTTCATCGGAAAGGGCGCCGCGCTCCGCTCGGCACTGGGTGATCCGTACGTCGAAGCCTTGTGGAAGGCCTATCCCAAGATCAACCGATCGGCGGATTTCGTCATGTACTGGTGGGATCGTGCCGCCGGATTGTTGTCGGACCAAGCAACCCGGCTCAAGCGGTTCGGATTCGTCACCACGAACTCGATCACGCAGGAATTCAGTCGACGCCTTATTGCGCGGCGTATCGAGGGACGCCCGTCGATCGCCCTCGTCATGGCGATCGCCGATCATCCGTGGACGAAAGCGACGAAGGATGCCGCTGCGGTCCGGATCGCGATGACCGTCTGCGAAGCCGGTCATCGCGAGGGTACCTTGCTGACCGTCGTGTCGGAACGGCAGCTGGACAGTGACGCGCCGGAATTGTCGTTCGAAACCAGCGTCGGGCGGATCAATGCCGACCTCACGATCGGCCATGATGCGGCATCGGCCTTTGGTTTGCGTGCGAACGATGGGCTATCTTGCAACGGCATGATGCTTGCCGGACGAGGCTTCGTCCTCGCCGATGCCGTGGCCCGTCATATCCTTGCCGTACGGCCGGCATCGGCCGCCATCGTCAAGCCGTACCTGGGCGGATCCGATCTGGTGAGGGCGAGTACGAACCGGTGGGTGATCGACGCGTTCGGTCTGGACGATAAAGAGGTTCGACTGAGCTACCCCGAAGTCTATCAACATCTGCTCGCTACCGTAAAGCCGGTCAGAGCCACGAACCGGCGGGAGGCGTTCAGGGATCGTTGGTGGATTTTCGGCGAGCCCCGTCGCACGTTTCGGCCGGCATTGTTTGGGCTGAGCCGTTATATCGGAACGACCGAAACGGCCAAGCATCGCATTTTCCAATTTATTTCCAGCGAGGTGGTGCCGGATCACATGGTCGTCAGCTTCGCTTTCGAGACGGGATACGAGCTGGGCGTTCTGACGAGCCGGGTGCACACCGAATGGGCGCTGCGCGTCGGTGGCTGGTTGGGGATCGGCAACGATCCGCGCTATTCCAAATCGAAGGTCTTTGATCCCTTTCCGTTTCCGGATGCCACGCCGGAACAGCGCCGGATCATCGGTGAGCTTGCGGAAGAACTGGACGCGACCCGCAAGGCCGTGCTCGCGGGGCGAGATGCCCTGACGCTGACCCGCCTGTACAATCTGTGCGAAAAGGTGCGCGGCGGCATCGCGCTGACGCAGGAGGAGCAGCAAGATCGGCAGAACGGGTTGGTCGACATCATCATCGAGCTCCACGACCAGATCGATGCGGGTGTCGTGGCGACCTATGGCTGGCCGGGGGATCTGTCGGGGGAGGAGATCATCGCGCGACTGGTGGCCTTGAACGCCGAACGTCATGTCGAAGAGCTGTCTGGAACAGTGCGCTGGCTCCGGCCCGATTATCAGATCGGCCGTACCGGTTTGCCCGCGCTGCCGACCGTAAAGACGGCGCAGACAGAGCAGATCGAGGCGCTGTTCCCGGCGATCGCAGCGAGGAAGCCAAGCTTCCCCCGCGATGCGATCGGGCAGACCGCGGCGGTGCTTTACGCGCTGCGCCATGGCGGGGTGATGAGCGCCGAGGCGATCGCGCGCGGTTTTGCGCAGGGGCGCAAGGTGGAGCGGCGGGTGCTGGCGACGCTGGCGGCGCTCGAGCGGTTGGGGCATGTCGCGCATACGGGGGGAGGGTTCGTGCTGCGCCGCGCGGCGTGAGGCGGGCGGGAATGCTTGCCAGACGTTTCGTCGTGCGTGCAGATGGACGCCGAACGGACGAGGGATGAGCGGCGTGGCGATGAAGGCGGGATACTGGCTGGCGGGCGGGCTGGCGCTGATGGCGGGCCATGCGCAGGCGCGGACGCCGGCGGCGGGTGCCGTGCCGACCGCCGCCAGCACGGTGGCGGCGCAGCAGGCGCTCGATCCGGGCGATGCGGCGGCGGTGGCGTATGACGTGTCCTTCCCCCATGCGATGCATCACGAGGCACAGGTGACGGCGACGTTCCGGGCGGTGCCGGCGGGGCCGCTGCGGGTGCAGATGGCGCGATCCTCGCCGGGGCGCTATGCGATCCACGAATTCGCCAAGAACGTCTATCGCGTCTCGGCGAAGGACGGCGCCGGGCGGGCGCTCGTCGTGACGCGCAGCGATCCCTATGGTTGGAGCGTCGCCGGGCATGACGGCACGGTGGTCGTTACCTACACGCTGTTCGGCGACTGGGGCGACGGCACCTATGCGCAGATCGACGCGACGCATGCGCATCTCAACATGCCGGCGACCTTCCTGTGGGCGCCGGGCTATGAGGCGAAGCCGATCCGGGTGCGGTTCCGGCCGTTCGATCCCAAATGGAAGATCGCGACGCAATTGCCGGCGGCCAAGGGGGCGGACAGCTTCTGGGCGCCCAATTTCCAGTATTTCATGGACAGCCCCACCGAGCTCAGCGACTTCGCCTTGCGCGAATGGCCGATGACCGATGCGAAGGGGCGGACGCAGCTGGTGCGGCTGGCGGTGCATCATGCCGGGACCGAGGCCGATCTCGACGTCTATGCCGCCAAGGTGAAGCGGGTGATCGCGCAGCATTATGCGCTGTTCGGGCAGGCGCCGCGCTACGATTACGGCACCTATACCTTCATCGCCGATTACCTGCCGCAGATCGCCGGCGACGGGATGGAGCATCGCAACTCGACGATCATTACCGACCAGCGGTCGCTGCGCGAGGCGAAGTTCGCGCAGATCAACACGCTGAGCCACGAATTCGTCCACAGCTGGAACGTCGAGCGGTTGCGTCCCGCCGAGCTGGAGCCATTCAACTTTACTCGTGCCAATCCGACGCCGAGCCTGTGGTTCGCGGAAGGGTTCACGCAATATTACGGGCCGCTGATGATCCGCCGTGCGGGCGAGATGAGCGTCGACGATTTCCTTGCGCAGTTGGGCGGGACGCTGGCTGCGGTCGTCGCCCGGCCGGCGCGGCTGTACGGCGGGCCGGAGGAGATGAGCCTGCGCGCGCCGTTCGTCGATGCGGCCAAGGCGATCGATCAGGTCAATCCCAACATCTACGTGTCCTATTACCCCTATGGCGCGATGATCGCGCTGGCGCTCGACCTGCAGCTGCGCCAGCGCGGGCTGACGCTGGACGCCTATATGCGGCATCTGTGGACGACGCTGGGCGATCCCGAGCGCGCCTATACGCCCGCCGATCTGGAACGCGCGCTGGGCGAGGTGACGCGCGATCCCGGCTTCGCCAAGGCGTTCTTCGACGGCAGCGTGCATGCGAGCGGCCTGCCGGACTATGCGCCGTTGCTGCGGCAGGCGGGGCTGGTGCTGCGGCCCGTGGACGCCGCACATGGCTGGGCGGGGCTGACCGTGGTGGCGGGCGAGGACGGCGGCGTGATCGTCGGCGAGGCACCGTGGCCGACGGCGCCCGCCTATGCCGCGGGGCTGGAGCGGGGCGACACGATCCTGCGCCTCGACGGCATGGTGGCGACCGACCCGGCGGCGGTGAAGGCGCTGCTCGCCACGCACCGGCCCGGCGACCGGATCGCGGTCCGCTATCGCCAGCGCGGGGTGGAGCGGGCGGCGACGATGCAGCTGGCGGCGAACCCGATGGTCGAGCTGGTGCGCGGCGAGGCGGCGGGCGTCGCGGTGACGCCGGCGCAGATGGCGTTCCGGACCGCCTGGCTGGGGAACTGACCGCCGCCGCGGGCGGGCGCGGGGGCAAAAAAAGCAACCGTCACGGGCTATTGTAACGGAACATTGCTGCGGCGCGGCAGTAGTGTCGGGAACGAACCCGGAGCTGCCGTATGAAGACCGTCCGCCATCCCGCCCGATGGCCCCATATCCTCGCCGTCGTGATCGGCGTGGTCGGGCTGCTCAATCTGGCCGGGGGCGTGTGGCTGGCGACATTGGGCGGCAGCCTGTTCTACGCGGTCGCCGGGCTGGCGATGCTGGCGACCGCGGCGCTGCTGTGGCGGCGGCAGGTGGCGGCACTGCACGTCTTCGCGGCGCTGGTGCTGGGGACGGTGGTCTGGGCGTGGTTCGAGATCGGTGCGGACTGGTGGCCGCTGGTGCCGCGCGGCGACCTGATCTTCATCTTCGGTGCGCTGCTGGCGCTGCCGTGGACGGTGCGGCGGCTGGTGCCCGGGACGACGTGGCGGCGGGCGGCGGGGCCGCTGGCGGGCGCGCTAGGACTGGCGGCGGTGTTCGGCGCGGTGTCGCTGACGCGCGACGTCCACAATCTGGACGGGACGCTGCCGGGACCGCGCGAGGCACTGGTGGCGAATGCGGGCGGGGTGCCGGACGACGACTGGTCCGCCTATGCGCGCAGCTGGCGGGGCGACAAATTCTCGCCGCTGACGCAGCTGACGCCGGCCAATGTCGGTAATCTGAAGGTCGCGTGGCAATTGCAGACCGGCGACGTCAAGCGCGCGGGCGATCCGGGCGAGACGACATACGAGATGACGCCGATCAAGGTCGGCGACACGGTGTATCTGTGCACCCCGCACAATTGGGTGATCGCGGTCGATGCGGAGACGGGCAAGGAGCGCTGGCGCTTCGACCCGAAGATCGCGACCTCGTCCAAGAACATGCAGCATCTGACCTGCCGCGGCGTATCCTATTGGGATGGCGCGAAGGCGGGCGCGAATGTGGGCGACTGCCCGCAGCGGATCTTCCTCGCGACCAACGACAGCCGGCTGATCGCGCTGGACCCCAAGACGGGCGCGCTGTGCCGGAGCTTCGGTCAGGGTGGCACGGTCAGCCTGTTGCCGGGGCAGCCGCATTACAACCAGGGCTGGTATCAGGTGACGTCGGCGCCGCTGGTCGCGCGCGGGCTGGTCATCACCGGCGGGGCGGTGTTCGACAATATCTCGACGAAGGTGCCGTCGGGTGTGATCCGCGGCTATGACGCCGCGACCGGGCGGCTGGTATGGAATTTCGATCCGGGTAACCCCGACGACACCGCGCCGTTGGGTACGGGCAAGCGCTATACGCCGTCGTCGCCGAACAGCTGGAGCACGCCCGCCGCCGACGAGGCGCTGGGCCTCGTCTATCTGCCGATGGGGATGGGTGCGGTCGATCAATGGGGCGGCAACCGGCCCGCGACGACCGAGCGGTTCGCGACGTCGGTGCTGGCGCTGGAGATCGCGACCGGGCGGCCGCGCTGGGTGTACCAGACGGTGCATCACGATCTGTGGGACATGGACGTGCCGGCGCAGCCCGCGCTGGTCGACCTCAACCTGCCGGGGCGCGGACGCGTGCCGGCGCTGGTCCAGTCGACCAAGACGGGCAATCTGTTCGTGCTCGACCGGCGGACCGGGCGGCCGGTGTTCCCGGCGCCCGAGAGGCCGGTGCCGGCCGGTGCCGCGCCGGGCGACCGGACGTCGCCGACGCAGCCGTTCAGCGCGGTCTCGCTGATGCCGGCGCCGGCGCGCGAGACGGATATGTGGGGCGCGACGATGCTCGACCAATTGTGGTGTCGCATCCGTTTTCGGTCGCTCGACTATAAGGGCGCGTTCACGCCGCCGTCGCTGAAGGGATCATTGGTGTTCCCGGGCAATTTCGGGGTGATGGACTGGGGCGGCATCTCGATCGATCCGGTGCGGCAGGTGGCGTTCGCCCATCCGAATTATGTCGCGTTCGTCGACCGGCTGGTGCCTCGGGCGGACGACGCGGGCGGGGCGGGCGAACGCGGGCCGGCGGGCGGATCGGACCGCAAGGGGTCGCAGGAGGCGGGCTACAACCCCAACACCGGCGCACCGTTCGCGGTCGACATGAACCCGTTCCTGTCGTTCGCCGGGCTGCCGTGCCAGTCGCCGCCCTGGGGCTATGTCGCCGGCATCGACCTGACGACCGGCAAGAAGGTCTGGGAGCACAAGAACGGCACGATCCGGGACGAGACGATTTTGCCGATGCCATTCAAGCTGGGTGTGCCGTCGCTGGGCGGGCCGATCACGACCGCGGGCGGGGTCGCGTTCATGGCGGCGGCGATCGACAATTACGTGCGCGCCTATGACACGCGCACCGGCAAGGTGCTGTGGCGCGCACGCCTGCCCGCCGGGGGGCAGGCGACGCCGATGTCCTACCGCTCCGCCGCGAGCGGGCGGCAGTTCGTCGTCGTGGTCGCCGGCGGGCATGGCTCGCTGGGGACGAAGCTGGGCGATTCGGTGATCGCCTATGCCCTGCCCAAATAACCTGCCCAAGTGACCTAATGCGCCGACGCGCCCTCCGCGCCGATGCCGGTTTCGGCGCGGATGCGCTGCGCGGCGTAGCCGGCGTGGTCGACCGCGGCGCGCGGTGAGCGGTCGAGGATCGAGACGAGCCAGATCGTCAGGAAGGCAAGCGGCATCGAGACGATCGCCGGCGACGAATAGGGGAAGATCGCGGCCGGGTGGCCGAGGATCGTCACCCAGACCGCGGGCGACAGGATGGTGAGGACGACGGCGAGGACGAGGCCCAGCGTCCCGCCGGCGACCACGCCGCGGGTCGTGCACCCCTTCCACAGCAGCGACAGGATCAGCACCGGGAAATTCCCCGAAGCGGCGATCGCGAAGGCGAGGCTGACCATGAAGGCGACGTTCTGTTTCTCGAACACGATGCCGAGCAGGATCGCCGCGGCGGCGAGCACCAGCACGGTGCGCCGCGACACGCGCAGTTCGGCGGCGCTGTCCGCCTGCCCCTTGCGGAACACGGTGGCGTAGAGATCGTGGCTGACCGCCGAGGCGCCCGACAGCGTCAGCCCGGCGACGACGGCGAGGATGGTGGCGAAGGCGACCGCGGAGATGAAGCCGAGGAACAGGTTGCCGCCGACCGCATGGGCGAGATGGATCGCCGCCATGTTGCCGCCACCGATCAGTCCGCCGGCGCCGTCGGCATAGCCCGGATCGGTCGCGACCAGCACGATCGCGCCGAAGCCGATGATGAAGGTGAGCAGGTAGAAATAGCCGATCCACCCCGTCGCCCAGAGGACGGACGTGCGCGCCGCCTTGGCATCCGGCACGGTGAAGAAGCGCATCAGGATGTGCGGCAGGCCAGCGGTGCCGAACATCAGCGCCATGCCGAAGGAGATCGCCGAGACGGGATCCTTGATGAAATTGCCCGGCCCCATGATCGACGCGCCGCGCGTCGACGCCTCGGCGGGCGAGAGGCCGGTGGCGGCGGCGAGGCCGGTCTTTACCTGCACCGCGCGGGCGAACAGCGCCTCGGGCGAGAAGCCGAATTGCGCGAGCACCATCAGCGCCATGAAGGTGGCGCTGCCGAGCAACAGCACCGCCTTGATGATCTGGACCCAGGTCGTCGCGGTCATGCCGCCGAACAGGACGTAGAGCGTCATCAGCACGCCGACGATGCCGACGGCATATTCGTAGCGCAGGCCGAACAGCAATTTGATGAGCTGCCCTGCGCCGACCATCTGCGCGATCAGGTAAAAGAGGACGACGACCAGCGTGCTGGTCGCGGCGAAGCTGCGCACCGGCGTCTGCGCGAAGCGGAACGAGGCGACGTCGGCGAAGGTGAACTTGCCGAGGTTGCGCAGCCGCTCGGCCATCAGGAACAGGATGATCGGCCAGCCGACGAGGAAGCCGATCGAATAGATCAGCCCGTCATAGCCGTCGTTGAAGATCTGTGCCGAGATGCCGAGGAAGCTGGCGGCGGACATATAGTCGCCGGCGATGGCGAGGCCGTTCTGGAAACCGGTGATGCCGCCGCCCGCGGTGTAGAAGTCCGACACGGTGCGGGTGCGCCGCGCCGCCCAGCGGGTGATGCCGAGCGTCAGCAATGCAAAGGCCGCGAACATCGCGATCGCGGTCCAGTTGGTCGGCTGCTGCTGCATCTGGCCGGCGATGCCGTCGGCCAGCGCGGGGGTGGCGAGCAGGACGAACGGCACCGCGAGCGGCAGGGCGAGCGGCAGGGCGAGGAGCCGGCGCGTCATGGCGTGTGATCCGCGACGAGCGCGACGAGCGCGGCGTCGTAATCGCGGTTGGCGCGCGCGACGTAGAGGCCGGTGAGCAGGATCGCGAGGAGGATCAGCGCGAAGCCGATCAGGATGCCGAGCGAGGTGACGTCGCCCGCCGCGATCGGCTGCGCGAGGAAGGGTTTGTCGAAGGCGACGAGCAGGACGAAGCCGAAATAGGCGGCGAGCATGATGCCCGACAGCAGCCAGCCGAACCGGCCGCGCGCGCGGATGAGCTGGCGGTATCTTGGATCGTCGGCGATCCGCGTGAGCTGCGCGTCGGTCATTCACCCTCCCCGGTGCGACCCTGCGATCGGGGTCGATAGCGGTATCATGACGCAAGCGACGCGGCGCGCAACCGCGAATGACCCGGTGCCGGCGGCTGAACGCGCGGCGGGTGACGAAAAGTTCATGTCGCCGCCATGCCCGGGACAGTGGCGCGGGCGCATGGCGGCGGGATGGGCCTGAATGCACCCGAGCGACGGCAGCGGCGGTGGATGCGATGGAGCGCCGGGATCGGCGTCGTCGTCGCCGTCGCGCTGATCGGCGTCGCCGCGGTGGCGGGGTTTTTCGATCGCGATCCCGTGCGGCTGTTCGCCGCGCGAGGCGCGAAGCGGCCGGTCGGCGTGCTCTATATGTCGGGCGACATGGGGCTGCGCTTCGGTCCCGCCCCCTATACGACACAGGCGCTGGTGGCGCAGGGCATCACCGTGGTCGGGATCAACGCGCCGACCGCGTTCCGCACCCGCCGGACGCGAACGGAAATCGATGCGATCGTCGCGGACGGCGTGCGGCGGGCGCTGGCGGAGACGCACGCGGACCGGCTGGTGCTGATCGGGCAGAGCTATGGCGCCGATATCGTGCAGACCGGGCTGGCGGCGCTGCCCGCCGATCTGCGTGCGCATGTCGCCGGGGTGGTGCTGGTGGTGCCGGGAACGTCGGTGTTCTTCCGTGCCGACCCGACCGGCCTCGCCTATCGCGAGACGCCGGACAGCCGCGGCGCGGCGACGCTCGCGCGGCTGGACTGGACGCCGGTGACGTGCATCTACGGTGTCGCCGAGCGCGACAGCGTGTGTCCGCACGTGCGCCTGCGCAACCAGCGCGCGATCGCCATGCCGGGCGGCCATTTCCTGAACGAGGATCATGCGGGGCTGTTCGGCCATGTGCTGGCGGCGGTGCGGCGGGCGGCGCCCGAGGCGTTCGCGGGGTGACAGGATGAGAAGAGGGGGATGATGATGACGGCGAAGAGGGTCGCGATCGGCGCGGCGACGCTGATGGCGCTGGCGGCAGGCGCGTCTGCGGGGGCGGCACTGCGGCCGGACGCGGTGATCGGCCGCTGGAGCAATCCCAAGGGGACGCTGGCGGTGCAGACCGGCCTGTGCGCCGACGGATCGCTGTGCGGGCAGATCGTCTGGGCGAGCGCGCAGGCGCAGGCCGATGCCCGCGACGCCGGGGTCGCCGCGCTGGTGGGCACGCAATTGCTGCAGGGCTATCGGCCGGAGGGGCACGGCAGCTGGGCGGGGCGGGTCTATGTCCCCGACATGGGGCGCAGCTTTTCCTCGCGCATCCGCCAGACGTCGGCAGGGACGCTGAGCATCTCGGGCTGTCTGGTCGGCGGCTTCCTGTGCAAATCGCAGGTCTGGCACCGGGTGGCGTGACGACCATGCGCCTGGATGCCGTCATCGCGCTGGCGACCCGGCACCGCCGCAGCCTGACGGTCGCGGCGGTGCTGGTCGTCGCGGGAATCGGGTTCGAAGCGTTGCGGCTGGTGCTGCGCGCGGTGCATCTGAGCGACGTGCGCACCGCGCTGCATGCGGTGGCGGATGTGCGGATCGCCGCGGCGCTGGCGCTGACCGCGGTCAGTTACCTGCTGCTGACCGGGCTCGACTGGGTCGCGCTGCGCAGCGTCGGGCGACCGTTGCCGTGGCGGATCGCGGCGGCGGGATCGTTCACCAGCTACACGTTGAGCCACAATCTGGGCCTGTCGCTGATTACCGGCGGGTCGGCGCGGCTGCGATTGTACGGCGCGGCGGGACTCGCGTTCGGCGAGATCGCGCAGGTCGCGGCGATCTGCGCGCTCGCGTTCTGGGCGGGCGTGACGGGTGCGGGCGGGATCGGCCTGATCGTGAGCGACGGCATCGTGCTGGGGCCGGTGACGCTGGGGGCGGGCGCGGCGCGCGGGCTGGGGGCGGTGCTGGTCGCGGCGCTCGCCGTGCTGCCGATCGTGCGGGCGAGCGGGCGCGAGACCTTGGGGTGGGGTCGTTTGCGCATCGCCTTGCCGCGGCTCGGGCAGATGGCGGCGCTGGGCGGGCTGTCGCTCGCCGACCTGATCGCGGCGTCGGCGGCGCTGTTCGTGCTCACCCCGCATGCGGCGGCGGCGGCGTTTCCGGCGTTCGTCGTCGCCTATGCGGTGGCGGTGGTCGTCGCGCTGCTGCTGCACGTGCCGGGCGGCCTCGGCGTGTTCGAGACGATGGTGCTGGCGACGGTGCCGGGCGACCGGCCGGCGCTGTTCGCGGGGCTGCTGCTGTACCGGCTGATCTATTATCTGCTGCCGCTGCTGATTGCGGCGATCGGGATCGCGGCGGCGGAGGGGTGGCGGCTGCGCCATCCGATCCGGCGCGGCCTGTCCTATGTCGACCGTGCCGGGCAGCTGCTGGCGCCGAGCGCGGTCACCGTGCTGGTGTTCGTCGCGGGCTTCGTGTTGCTGGTGTCGGGCGCGCTGCCGGGGGTGAAGGGGCGGCTCGCCGACCTGCAGGACCTCGTGCCGCTGCCGTTCATCGAGGGATCGCACATGGCGGGGAGCCTGATCGGCACCGCGATGCTGCTGGTCGCGCCGGCGCTGACCGCGCGGCTGCGCTCGGGCTGGGCGGCGGCGCGCATCCTGCTGATCGGCGGGGCGATCTTTTCGCTGACCAAGGGCCTCGATTACGAAGAGGCGGCGTTGCAGCTGATCGTCGCGGGCGTGCTGCAATATTGCCGGGCGAGCTTCTATCGCGAGGGCGGCATCCTGACCGACCGGCCGCGCTGGCCATGGCTGGTCGCGGCGGCGGCGGCGCTGGGGCTGAGCATCTGGGCGGGATTCTTCGCCTACAAGCGCACCCCCTACAGCGACGAATTGTGGTGGCGATTCGCGTTCGACGCCAATGCGCCGCGGTTCCTGCGCGCGAGCTTCGCCGCCGGGGTGCTGCTGACCGCGGCGTCGGCGTGGCAGTTGCTGACCGCGAGCGCGACGCGGTCGCTGCCCGATGCGCTGCCGCCCGAGGCGGTGATCGCGGCGGCGCGGGCGCATGCATCGCGCAGCGACGCCGCGCTGGCGTGGACCGGGGACAAGAGCTTCGTCGTGTCCGCGGCGGGCGATGCGTTCCTGATGTACCGGGTGCAGGGGCGCAGCTGGGTGGTGATGGGCGATCCGGTCGGCCCGGTCGCGGCGTGGAGCGAGCTGGTGTGGAGCATCCGCCGCGCCTGCGACGCGCGGTCGGGACGGTTGTGCTTCTATCAGGCGAGCGAGCGGATGCTGCCGCTGTTCGTCGAGATGGGGCTGCACGCGATCAAATATGGCGAGGAGGCGCATGTCGCGACCGCAACCTTCTCGATGGCGGGGCCGCGCGGCAAGTCGCTGCGCCATGCGGTGCGGCGGACCGAGGCGGCGGGGGCGGTCTTCTCGGTCGAGCCGGCGGGCGTGGTGCCGGGGCTGATCCCCGACCTCGCCGATGTGTCGGCGGCGTGGCTGGCGGACAAGGCGGGGTGCGAGAAGCGGTTCAGCCTGGGCGCGTTCGATCCGGCCTATCTGGCGCGCTCGCCGATCGCGCTGGTGCGGGTGGAGGGGCGGATCGTCGCCTTCGCCAACGTCTGGGTGTCGGGCGACGGCGAGGAGGCGTCGGTCGACCTGATGCGCCACCGCCCCGATGCGCCCTACGGGACGATGGAGATGATGATGGTGCGGCTGATCGAATGGGCGCGCGAGGGCGGCTACGGGCGGTTCAACCTGGGGATGGCGCCGCTGTCGGGGATGCCGAGCGGGCGGCTGGCGCCGCTGTGGGCGCGGCTGGGCCATGCGATGTATGCCAATGGCGAGCGATTGTACGGCTTTGCCGGGCTGCGCGCGTTCAAGGCGAAATACGGGCCGGACTGGGTGTCGCGCTATATCGCGACGCCGCCGGGCGCGGCGATGCCGCGGACGCTGATCGATCTCGCCCGGCTGGTGAGCGCCTGATAGGACGGGCGCATGACCCAGCAGACCCTCCGGCGCCGCAGCGTGCTGTTCATGCCCGCCTCCAACCCGCGGGCGATGGCCAAGGCGCGGGACCTGAAGTGCGATGCGGTGATCCTCGACCTCGAGGATGCGGTCGCGCCCGAGGCGAAGGACGAGGCGCGGGCGGCGGCGCTGGCGGCCGCGGAGGAAGGGTTCGGGGCGCGGGCGTGTGCGGTGCGGATCAACGCGCTCGATACGTCATGGGGCGCGGCGGATGCGGCGGCGCTGGCGGGCGCGCCCGGCGTCGCGGCGGTGGTGGTGCCCAAGGTGGCGTCTGCGGCGGAACTGAGCGCGGTGCGCGCGCTGCTGGGCGCGGACGGTCCGCCGCTATGGGCGATGATCGAGACGTGCGGCGCGATCCTGCGGCTGGCGGAGATCGTCGCGGCGGGGGCGGGGCTGGAGCTGCTGATCGCGGGGACCAACGACCTCGCCAAGGAGATGCGCTGCCGGCCCGGCGCGGACCGCGCGCCGCTGGTGCCGGCGCTGGCGCAGATGGTGATCGCGGCGCGATCGGCGGGGCTGGTGGTGCTGGACGGGGTGTGCAACGCGATCGGCGACGAGGCGCGGCTGACGGCGGAATGCGCGCAGGGCGCGATGCTGGGCTTCGACGGCAAGACGCTGATCCATCCGGGGCAGATCGCCGCGGCCAATGCGGCGTTCGGGCCGTCGGACGAGGAACTGGCGTGGGCGCGGGGCGTGGTGGCGGCCTTCGCCGCGCCCGAGGCGGCGGGCAAGGGCGCGATCCGGCTGGACGGTGCGATGGTCGAGCGGCTCCACCTCGCCGAGGCGGAGCGGTTGCTGGCCTATTGACCTCCGCCCCGAGCCGGGGGCGGGGTCAGCCTTCCAGAATGGCGCGGACGCGGTCGGCGATGACTTCCATGGCGAAGGGCTTGGTGACCAGCGCCATATTGGGCGCGAGCGGGCCGTTGCCGATCACGGCGTTTTCCGCATAGCCGGTGATGAACAGCACCTTGAGCTGCGGCAGCAAGGCCATGGCGGCGTCGGCGACCTGACGCCCGTTCATCTGGCCGGGCAGGCCGACGTCGGTGATGAGCAGGTCGACCTGCGCGCCGGTGGCGAGGAGGCGCATCGCCGCGGCACCGTCGCCCGCCTCGAGCACGGTATGGCCCATCTCCTCGAGGATCTCGACCACCAGCATGCGGATCGTCGGTTCGTCGTCGACGACCATCACCGAATGCCGGCCCTCCGCCGCGACCGGCAGGACGGCGCCGACCGGGGCGCCCTCCTCCTCCGCATCGCCGTAATGGCGGGGCAGGTAGATGCACATCGTCGTGCCCTGGCCGAGTTCGGAATAGACGCGCACCTGCCCGCCCGACTGGCGCGCGAAGCCGTAGATCATCGACAGGCCGAGCCCGGTGCCCTCGCCCATCGGCTTGGTGGTGTAGAAGGGGTCGAAGGCGCGCGCCTGCACCTCCGGCGTCATGCCGGTGCCGGTGTCGGTGACGCAGAGCGACAGATACTGGCCGGGTTCGAGATCGCGGTCGCGCGCGGCGCGCTGGTCGAGCCAGCGGTTGGCGGTCTCGATCGTGATGTGGCCGCCGTCGGGCATCGCATCGCGCGCGTTGATGCATAGGTTGAGCAGCGCGTTTTCGAGTTGGTTGGGATCGACCATCGCCGGCCAGAGGCCGCCGGCGCCGACCACCTCGATCTCGACGCCGGGGCCGACGGTGCGCTGGATCAGGTCGCGCAGCCCGTCGATCAGGCGGTTGATGTCGGTCGGCTTGGGATCGAGCGTCTGGCGGCGCGAGAAGGCGAGCAGCCGGTGGGTGAGCGCCGCGGCACGGCGGGCGGCGCCGAGCGCTGCGGTCGAATAGCGTTCGAGCTCGCCGATCCGGCCCTGACGGATGCGCACCTGCATCATCTCGATCGCGCCCGAGATGCCGGTCAGCATATTGTTGAAATCATGGGCGAGGCCGCCGGTGAGCTGGCCGACCGCCTCCATCTTCTGCGCCTGCCTCAGATGCGCCTCGGCGACCATCAGTTCGCGCGTGCGCTCCTCGACCTGCTGTTCGAGGCTGGCGGTGAGCGCGGCGAGCTCGTGCTCGACGCGGCGGCGCTCGACCGCGTCGCGGACGCGTTCGGCGATGTCGCGGACGAAGGCGATTTCTTCGGGCAGCCATGGCCGCGGGACGGCATTGTTGAGGTAGAGCAGGGCGACGAAGCCGCCCTGTTCGGTGACCGGCATGTTGATGAACGACAGCGCCGCAAGGCCCTTCAGCCCCTCGGCGGTGTCGCGGGTGCGGGGATCGTCGTAGACGTTGCCGATCGCGACCGTGTCGCCGCGCTTCAGATCCTCGATATAGGAGCCATAGTCGCGGAAGTGGAGGATCGAGGGCAGCGGCGCGATGCCCGGCGCGCACCAAGGACGCTCGGTGACGATCGTCTCCGCCTCGCGGTCGATCGTGCCATAGCCGCAGCGGCTGACGTCGAGCATCCGGCCGAGGATTTCGACCGCGGCATAAGCGAGGTCGGCGGGATCGCCGGCGCTGCGCAGGGCGTCGTTGAGCTGGACGAGCGCCTGCAGCCGCATTTCCGCCGATTTGCGCGTATCGATGTCGAAGCTGATACCCGGAAAGCGGATCGCGCGACCGTCGGCGTCGAGCGTCGCCCGGCCCCGCGCCGCGACCCAGCGGGCGCGGCCGTCGGGCTGGCGCAGGCGATAGTCGCTCTCGAACGGCTCGCCGCTGGCGAGCGCGGCGGCGATCTCCGCCTGCACGCGCGGCGCGTCGTCGGGATGCATCGCCGCGAAGAAGCGGTCGATCGGGGCGCCGGCACGCGCCGCGGCGGCGTCGACGCCATAGAGGCGGGCGAAGGCGGGATCGGCGGTGACGCGGTCTGCCACCACGTCCCAGTCCCAGCTGCCGACGCTGATCGCGCCGGAGGTCTTCAGGTCTTCATCGGCCATCGGCGGCGAATCGTCTCTCGTCGGTGGGATCAGGAAGCGTCGGTCGCCCGGCGGCGCGCCTCGGTCGCGGCGTCCTCTTGCGGCAGGCCGGTATCGATCGGGGCATTGGGCGTGGTGCCGTGCGGCGCGGTGCCCGGCGTCGCCGATCGCGGGCCGAGGCCGCCGCCGCCCGGACTGGTGTCGCGCGATCCGTCGTGCAGCACGCCGGCGGCGGTATCAGCGTCACGCGGCGCAATGCCGTCGGGGGCGTCGGGGGCGTTGCTCGGTTGCTCGGTCGGCATGGACTTCTCCTATGTTGGGCCGCCAACGTTCTGCAAGGCGGAGCGATCCTGCGTTTTCCGACGAACCGAGCGGCGCCTCAGCGCGCGGTCGCGGCGATCGCCGTACGGTCCCAGCCGCCGCCCATCGCCTGATAGAGCGCGACATAGGCGGTGGCGCGGTCGGCGCGCGCCTGCACCAATGCGAGTTCGGCGGTGAGCAGGCCGCGCTGGGCGTCGAGCTGTTCGATGTACGAGGTGTAGCCGGCGCGATAGCGGTTGCTGGCATTGCGCAGCGCACCGGCGAGCGCATCGACCTGCAGCCCCAGCGCGGTCGCCTGTTCGGCCGAGCGCTGGACGCCGGCGAGCGCATTGTCGACCTCCTGGAAGGCGACGAGCGCGGTGCGGCGATAGGCGAAGGCGGCCTGATCCCGGCGGGCGGTGGCGATGTCGCTCTGCGCGCGCAGCCGGCCGCCGTCGAAGATCGGCGAGAGGATGCTGGCGCCGATCGAGAAGACGCCGATCGGATTGGCGAGCGCGGTCGACAGGACGACGCCGGCCGAGCCGGTGAGCGCGAGATTGGGCAGCATCGCCGCGCGTGTGCTGTCGAGCGTGCGGTCGGCGGCGACCAGGGTCTGTTCCGCCTGGAACAGGTCGGGCCGGCGGCGGAGCAGGTCGGCGGGCAGACCGTCGGGGATCGCGGGCGCGACCAGCCGGTCGAGCGGCACGCCGCGCGGAATCGGGCCGGGGCTGGTGCCGAGCAGCAGGCCGAGCGCATTCTCCTGTCGGCTGATCGCGAGTTGCGCGGCGGGGACGAGCTGCTGGGTGGCGCGATATTCCGCCTCTGCCTGCCGCAGTTCGAGGTTGGAGGTGTAGCCGGCCTCGGCGCGGCGGCGCGCGATGCGCAGCGCCTCGGTGCGGGCGGCGAGCGTCTGTTGCGCGACGGCGAGCCGCTGGTCGAGCGCGCGCAGGGTGATGTAGCCGGTGGCGACGCCGCTGGCGATGGCAAGGCGGACGGTGTCGCGCGCGCCCTCGCTGGCGAGCAATTGCGCCTGCGCGGCGCGGGACGCCTGCCGCAGCCGGCCGAACAGGTCGAGGTCGTAGCTAGCGGTGATCGCCGGCTGCGCGCCGATCGCGTCGCTGGGCGTGCCGAGCGGGCTGACGGTCTGGCCGGTGGTGCCGGGCAGGGTGCCGCCGAGCGTCGGCGTACGCTGCGCGGCGGCGAGGCGGGCGCCGGCACGCGCCTCGTCGATGCGCGCGGCGGCGGCGGCGAGGTCGACGTTGTCGGCGAGCGCGCGGTCGATCAGGCGGGTGAGGACGGGATCGCCGAACGCATTCCACCAGTCGGCGCGGATCGGCTGGCCGTCGCCGAGCGCGGTGCGCCATTGCGGCGGTGCGACGACGGCGCTGGTGGCGGGTGGTGCGGGGCGGGGGCCGATGCAGGCGGCGAGGGTGAGGCAGAGCAGGGTCGTGCACGCGAAGGCGCGAAGGCGCGACGATGGGGCGCCGGATGCAGCCGCGGTCCGTTCATCAGCGACCCGGCTGGAACGCGATGCCGTCGCCAGCGGCAAGACATCTTCGCGCCTTCGCGCCTTTGCGTGAAACCAAACCGGGTACCGCGCGGACAGGGCGATATGGGTTCTCGCGGAGACGCGGAGGCGCGGAGGTGTTGCGGCTGTGGCGATCGGCAGGGTTTGATCGCGACGTGCAGCGTCAATTAGAGGCTGCGCCGCCGAGTGAGGCAGCGCCAGTACCCAATGCCCTTCGTCACCCCGGACGGCATGTTCGTCGTCATGAGCGATCGGCAACCGTGCGTCTACATGCTGGCCAGCGGCTTCAATGGCACGATCTACACCGGCGTGACATCCAATTTGGTCGGCCGGGTGATGCAGCATCGGGCCGGTACTTTCGAGGGCTTCACCAGCCGTTACGGCGTCGCGATGCTGGTATGGTTCGACATCGCGGACACGATGGAAAGCGCCATCGCCAGCGAGAAGCGGATCAAGGCATGGCGTCGTGACTGGAAGAAGAACCTGATCGAGCGGGACAATCCCGATTGGGCGGATTTGGCGGTCGGTCTCGGATTGCCGCCGCTGGAGTGATCGCATGCCTCTCGCTCGCGGAAGGGTGGACCCCGGAACAAGTCCGGGGTGACGGGGGTGTTTTGGCGGGGGGAACACCGGATCACTCACCGGATCACCGGGCCGTTGGTGGTGTCGATGCGGGCCTGGACCGACATGCCGGGGCGGAGGCGGTTGCGGAGGGGCTGGCCGGGATCGATGCGGATGCGGACGGCGATGCGCTGGGGGACCTTGGTGAAATTGCCGGTGGCATTGTCGGCCTTGAGCACCGCGAATTCCGATCCGGCGGCGGGCGAGATGCGTTCGATATGGCCGGAGAGGCGCGCGTTGGCGAGGCCGTCGACGGTGAAGCTGGCGGGCTGGCCGACGGTCATGCGCGCGGTCTGCGCTTCCTTGAAATTGGCGATCACCCAGGTTTCGGGCGGGACGAGGAACATCAGCTGCGAGCCCGCCGTCACATACTGGCCGACGCGGACGCCGACCTCGCTCAGCCGGCCGCTTTCGGGGGCGCGGATGACGGTGTTGGCGAGGTCGATCTGGGCGAGGCGGCGGGTCGCCTCGGCGCCGGAAACGCCGGCGCGCTGGCCGCCGCGGCCGACCTGGACGGTGCGGATGTCCTGCTGCGCGATCTGGCGGGCGGCATTCGCCTGTTGCACCGCAGCCTGCGCCTGTCGCCGCGCCGCGAGCGTCTGGTCGCGCTCGCGCAAGCTGACCGAGCCGTCGGTGACGAGGTCGTTGACGCGGTTCATGTCCGCCTGCGCGCGCATCAACTGCGCCTGCGCATTGGCGACGGCGGCGGTCTGCGCGGCGAGGCTGGCGGTGCGGCTGCGTTCGGATTGCAGCGCGTTGGCGAGCGTCGCCTCCTGCGCGTTGACCTGTGCGCTCGCCTGATCGACGCGCTGGCGGTAGATGCGGTCGTCGATCTGGACGAGCGGCTGGCCCGCCGTCACGTCCATGAAGTCGCGGACATAGACCTGCGTGACATAGCCCGAGACCTGCGGCGCGATCACCGTGGTGCGGCCGCGGACATAGGCGTTGTCGGTCGACTGATAGGCGTTGGCGAAGGGCGGCAGACGCCACGCCGCGAGCACCGCGAGCACGCCGCCGAGCGCGAGCGCGACGATGACGAACAAGGCGGTGCGGCTGGGCGGCCGCGGGCGCCAGCCGGAGCCGGCGGGGTCGCTCGGCGGGGTGGCCGCGGCCTGCGCTTCCTCGGTGGCGGGGACGGGATCGACGGGGCTGCGGCTGTCAGTCATCGTTGGCGGTCATGCTGGGGTCCCGGCGAGGGCGGCGCGTCGTTCCCGGCGCGCGCGGCGGATCATGAGGAAGAGGAGGTAACAGAAGGTCAGCGCGGCGAGCAGCGCGATCAGGCGGAAGACGTCGTCATAGGCGAGCACGTTCGCCTCGCGCGTCGCGGTCTGCGACAGGATCGCGCCGCCCTCCGCGCTGCGCAAGGCGGGGTCGCCGACGACGCGCGACACCGAAGCGCCGCCCGCCGCCAGCCGCTGCGCGACGATCGGGTCGGTCGGGTCGATGCCCTGCACCAGCGCGGCGCTGTTCGCCTTTTCCCGGATCACCTGATAGCTGCCGAGCAGCGCGGTGCCGGCGAGGCCGCCGATCGAGTTTATCATGCCGAACAGGGCGATGAAGCTGATGATGTGGCCCGAGCCCTTCTGGAGTGCGCGCGTCATGCCGAACAGGAGCGCGGGGCCGAGGAAGTAGGTGGCGGCGAAGGCGATCAGCGCCTGCGTCACGTACATCTGCGGCGCGCGCGTGAGGCTGGTAGCGTGGCTGTCGATGAACGCGGCGACGGCGACGAGGCCGATCGCGAGCATGATCGGATGCGCCAGCCGGGTGACGTCGAGCGTCACCGCGCTGAGGATGACGCCGGCGACCGAGGCGATGAAGATGATCGTGAAGAACAGCACGAGCTGGTCGTTGTTCTGGCCCAGAATGGTGAGCAGGCCGACCGCGGCATAGGTCTGTTCGGACAGGACGATGCGCGCCATGATCGTGACGATCGTGAAGCGGACGATATCGGCGCTGCCCAGCCAGCGGGTGTTGAGCAGCGGATTGACGCGGTGATGCTCGATGTAGAGCGCCGCGCCGAGCATCGGGATCGCGGCGATCAGCGCCCAGCCGATCCATGGCGCATTGGTCCACCAGACGATGCGGCCCAGCCCGAGCACCGCGGCGAACAGTGCCATCGCGCCGGCGAACAGGACGAAGGTGAGGAAATCGAGCCGTTCGAACGCCTTCGACCGCGTCGTCGGCGGCAGGCGGAGCAAGGCGACGGCGGCGAGGCTGAGCAACGCCAGCCCCAGTTCGAACAGGTAGAGCGTGCGCCATTGCGACATGGCGAGCAGGTCGGGCGAGAACAGCCGGGCGAGCGGCGTCGCGCATTGCGGGATGCCGATGCCGACCACCACCGCCTTCAGCCGCCATTTGAGCGGCAGCGCCTGCATCATGTAATAGAGGCACAGGCTGGTGACGGCGGCGCCGGCCATGCCGCTGGCGGCGCGGACGAGGATGGCGGTGTCGAAGCCGCGGACGAACAGGTGGCCGAAGGTCAGCGCGGCATAGATGCTGAGGAAGATCATCGCGAAGGGCCGGAGGCCATATTGCGCGCGGAACTTGATGAGCAGCAGGTTGATGCTGACGTTGGTCATCACATAGACCGTCGGCAGCCATGCGATCTCCGCCGGGTCGAGGCCCAGCGCGCCCTGCAACGTATAGGTGTTGGCGGAGATGAGCGCGTTGCCGAAGCCGCCGGTCAGCCCGAGCAGCACCGCGATCACGCCATAGGCGATGCGGTGGCGCGTCCGGTGCTCCACCGAGCCGGGCGAACCGGGAATCGCCGGGACCTCGTGGGGCAGGAAGTCCCAATGTTCTTCGGACAGGAAACGGCGCAGCCGGGCGAGCATCGCCGTCCTATAAACGCAAATATCGCGCGCGGTCAGCCGCCTAAGATCGAATCGTAGAGCGCGATATAGCGATCGGCCATGCGTTCGACGCTGAACCGTTCCGCAACGGCGGCCCGGCAGGCGGCGCGGTCGATCTCCGGCAGGCGCGCGACCGCGGCGATCGCCTCCTCGACGCTGTCGACCAGGAAGCCGGTGACGCCGTCCTCGATCAGTTCGGGCATCGATCCGCGGTCGATCGCGATGACGGGGGTGCCGCAGGCCATCGCCTCGATCACCGACAGGCCGAAGGGTTCGTCGAAGTTGATGAGGTGGAGCAGCGCGGCGGCCTTGCCGAGCGCAGCGGTACGTTCGTCGCCGCCGACCGCGCCGGGGTGGCTGATACGGTCGCCGAGATGGGGGACGACGCTGCGCTCGTAATAGCCCTGATCCTGGACGATGCCGTACATGGCGAGGTCGCGGCCGGTCGCCTGCGCGACCGCGATGGCTTCGGCGGCGCCCTTGTCGGGGTGCATGCGGCCGAAGAAGAGGAGGTCGTCGCTGCCTGTCGCGTCGAAGGGGAATTCGTCGAGGACGATGCCATGGTGGATCGTCGCGGCGTAGTTCAGTTTCGGCGAGCGGTCGGCCTCGCTGATCGCGACGTAATGCACGCGGTCCTGATAGGGCTGGTACATCGGCAGGATGCGGTCGGACGAGAAGCCGTGGATGGTGGTGACCATCGGCGTATCGACGAGGTGCGCGAAGGCATGGGCGGGGAAGTCGGCCTGGTTGTGGATCAGGTCGAATTCCTGCGCGCGCTCGAACAGATGCGCGAGGTGGCGGAATTCCCAGACCTTGGCGTCGACGCTGGGGTCTTCGGAATAGGGCGCGGGGACGACCGCGGCGAGGGTGCCGGCGGTGAGGCTGTCCTGCGTGGCGAAGAGCGTGACGTCGACGCCCCGCCGCACCAGCGCTTCGGTGAGCAAGCTGGTGACGAGCTCCCACGGGCCATAGTGGCGCGGCGGGGTGCGCCACGAAATGGGGGCGAGCATCGCGATTTTCATCGAACGGGCTTAGCGGGTTACGCGGAGGATGACAGCCTCGTTCGGGGCGAGCGTGTAGGGTGCGCGGTCGGTCCCGGTAGGACGTTGTTCCTCTCTCGAGGAGTGAGAGGCAGGGAGGGTGGTCAGCAGCGTTTCGCCGGGCGGGAGGGGGACGGTCTGTTCGGTCGCGCCCATGTTGAGAGCGATGACGATGCGTTCGTCGCCATGGGTGCGTTCGTAGGCGAGGACGTCGCCCTCGGCCTCGATCAGGCGGAATTCGCCGATCGCGAGCGCGGCATGCTTGCGGCGCAGGGCGAGCAGGTCGTGGTGCAGCGTCAGCATGGCGTTGTGCGCGGCGACGTTGCGGGTCGGCCAGTCCGGATTGAGCGGCAGCCATGGTTCGGCGGTGGAGAAGCCGGCGTGCGCGCTGGCGTTCCACGGCATCGGCGTGCGGACGGGATCGCGGCCGAGGCCGAGGCCGGGTTCGCGCAGCTCGCGCGGGTCCTGCACCCGGTCCGCCGGAATGGCGACGTCGGTCAGGCCGATCTCGTCGCCGTAATAAAGCGTCGGCGTGCCGCGGAGGGTGAGGAGCAGCACCGCGGCGACGCGCGCCTGCGCCGCCCCGACGCGGGTGGCGATGCGCGGGCGGTCGTGGTTGCCGAGCACCCAATTGGGCCAGCCGCCGGGGGGCAAAGCGGCTTCATAGTCGGCGATCATCCGCGCGAGGTCGCGCGCGTGCCACGGCGCGTCGATCAGCTGGAAGTTGAAGGGCAGGTGCACCTCGGGCGCGACGAGGCCGTAATAGTGCATCAGCCGTTCGATCGGCAGATAGATCTCGCCGATCAGGACGCGGTCGCCGGGGTAGGAATCGGCGATGGCGCGCATCTCCGCGGCGATGGCGTGGACCTCGGGCTGGTCGGTGGAATGGAGCTGGAGGACGGCGTGCATCCCGCCCATGTCCGGCCGATAGGCGGGGTTGGCCGGATTATCGGGAAAGCCCTCGTGCTTGACCATGTGCCAGAGCACGTCGATGCGGAAGCCGTCGACGCCGCGGTCGAACCAGAAGCGCAGCACGTCCATCATGGCGGCGCGCGGGTCGGGGTTGCGCCAGTTGAGGTCGGCCTGTTCCTTCAGGAAGGCGTGGTAGTAATATTGGCCGGTGGTGGCGTCATATTCCCATGCCGAACCGCCGAAGTCACTGATCCAGTTGTTGGGCGGGCCGCCATCTGCGGCGGGATCGCGCCAGATGTACCAGTCGCGTTTCGGGTTGTCGCGCGACGCTCGGCTCTCCCGAAACCACGGATGATCGGTCGAGCTGTGGTTGGGGACGAAATCGAGCAGCAGCTTCAGGCCGCGGGCATGGGCGGCGGCGAGGAGGGCGTCGAAATCGGCAAGCGTGCCGAAGCGCGGGTCGACGTCGCAATAATCGGCGACGTCATAGCCGAAGTCGCGCATCGGCGAGGGGAAGATCGGCGAAATCCAGACCGCGTCGACCCCCAGCGCGACGAGATGATCGAGCCGCGCCTCGATCCCCCTGAGATCGCCGATGCCGTCGCCGTCGCTGTCCTGGAACGAGCGCGGATAGACCTGATAGATCGTGCCCGACTGCCACCATGCGGTCATGCGAACAGCCCCTTCGAGAGGCGGGTCATGCGGCAGGCGAGATCCGCCTCGCCGCTGGCGACGAGATAAGCGTCGCCGGTGTCGACGAGGCCGGTCGAGAAGACGACCGGGGTCGGCAGGTACATCTGGTGCGCGATCGGGGCGGTAAGCGCGGGGTTCGCCTCGAGCAGCGGTACGTCGTCCTCAATGCGCAGGATCTGCGCGGGATCGTCGCGGTCGAGCAAGGCCCAGAAGCTGCGGTAGATGCCGACGCTCTCCTGCGCCTCGACGCCGTGATAGATCATCAGCCAGCCGTCGGAGGTAAGGATCGGCTGGGTGCCGCCGCCGATCTTCATCGCCGAGCGCGACGCCTTGCGGGCGCGCAGGCCGGGGGCGTCGAGCGGTTTCCAGTGGAGCGCGTCGGGGGATTCCGCGAAGTTGATCGAGGGGCCGCCGACCCAGGGGCTGTCGGGCGGATAGGCGAAATAGACCTCGCCCAGCGGGCGGGTGAGGGCCATGAACCGGTCGCCCACCAGTCCTTCGAACAGGATCATGTCCTTGTTCTGGTGGTCGAGGACGATCCCCTCCAGCCGGTAATGCAGCCCGTCGCGCGAGGTGTGGAGCGTGGTGCAATGGCGTTCGGCGCCGACCGAGCAGGTGGTCATGTACCAGAGGTCGCCGATGCGGGTGATGCGGGCGTCCTCGACGCCATAGCATTGGTAGCCGGCGGCGGGCTCGATCGCGGCGTCGTAATGGATCGCGACGATGGTTTCGCCGGCGGGATCGAGCTCGACCGGGAGCAGCCACGAGAGCGAGGTGAGCGCGAGGATGCGGTGGCGGCTGCCCTTCAGTTCGAACTGGCGGGGATCGGTCATGTCGACCCGGTCGAGCGGCCAGGCGTCGAGGACATAGCCTGCGGGCGTCCAGCGGATCGCATGCGCATGATCGTCGCGGACCGGTTGGGACAGCGCCTCGGCGATGCGGACCATCAGCAGCAGGTTGCCGTTGGGCAGCCGGGTGAAGCCGGGATTGAACGCGCCGAGGACATAGGTCGGCTCGGCGATGCCGCGGCGGAGCGGCGAGCGGGTGAGGTCGACGTGGTCGGGGGTGAAGATCAGCGCGTCATGCATAGGGGGCGTAGCGCTGCGGGCGCGTCGTGGTTCCGTCCTGCCGTGGCCGGCGTCGGCAGGACGAGGGGGC